>JAEEGL010203814.1_pt1 | contig 15551 bp, 13 predicted proteins | sample 9134231 | NCBI WGS metagenome assembly JAEEGL01 (sample SAMN16246548, study PRJNA631951) | gut metagenome | biome: gut microbiome; feature: rumen; material: fiber-attached | host: Bos | place: Iran: Karaj | collected 2018-10
AGTATTAGATTTAAAGGCCGTCAAATATCACATCCAGAATTAGCTAAAGATGTCCTTATGCGTTTTAGTAATGAACTTTCTGATATTGCAGAAATAGAGACTGAACCAAAAATGGAAGGCAGATCTATGTATATGCAACTAACACCTAAAAAATAAAAGGAGAATAAATTATGACAAAAGTAAAGAAAAATAAGATGAAAACCCACAAGGGAATGAAAAAAGTATTCAAAGTAAGAAAAAGTGGAAGCATTGCTATTCCACATCAAGGAGTTTTACACAACACTGGAAAAAGAACTGCAAAAACAAACAGACAAAAAAGAAATGTAAGTAGCCTAGATAGTTCAGACTACAAGAGAATTAAAGATTTAATTTAATAGGGAGGCAAAAAGAAATGGCAAGAGTTAAAGGTGGCACAGTAGCACGTGCAAGAAGAAAAAAAGTATTAAAAGAAGCCAAAGGTTACTTTGGAAGTAAACACAGATTATATAAAACAGCCCATGAACAATTAATGCATTCAGGCGAATATGCTTTTAGAGACAGACGTCAAAATAAACGTAACTTTAGAAAATTATGGATTGCTAGAATTAACGCTGCATGTCGTGAATTTGAAATTAGTTATTCAAAATTCATCAATGGTTTAAATAAGGCTGGCGTAACTGTTAATAGAAAGATGTTATCAGAATTAGCAATCGATAATAAAGAAGCATTCAAAGATTTAGTAACAATCGCAAAAGATGCCTTAGATGGTAAAGCATACACTCCAAAAGAAGTAAAACTACCAGCTAAGAAAGAAGAAAAAGTTGTAACTGATGCTAAAGTAGAAAAGAAAGAAACAACAAAGAAAGAAGCAACAAAAGCAGCTGCTCCAAAGAAAGAAACTAATAAAAAGGAAACAACTAAGAAATCTCCTGCAAAGAAACCAGCAGCTAAAAAGACTACAGCAACAAAGACAGCCCCAGCAAAGAAAGCTACAACAGCTAAAAAAACTACAACTAAAAAAGCAAGTAAATAACCCCAAGTGGGTTTTTTATTTTGTAAAAACGTTAACGCCTAGTTTAATATTAGGTGTTTTTTTATTCAAGTATGCTAAAGTTTTAAACAAAAAAAGTAAATGGTCTTTCTTTTGTCGAATATTATTAATGAAGGATAGGAAAAGAGGATCATATATGAAAGAATTAAAATTAACTTATAATACTTTTGAAGGCATTAAACATATTGATGAATTTGGTATGGAGTATTGGATAGCTAGAGAATTATATAAAGCACTTGATTATAGTGAATATAGGAAATTCATTCCAGCAATAAAAAAAGCAATCATTTCCTGCCAGTCCAGTTTACAAGACATTGATGATCATTTCGCCCAAGTGGGCGGAATGATAAAAATAGGTAAAGGAGGCAATAGAAAGGTAAGCGATTATAAATTATCTCGTTATGCATGCTATTTAATTGTTCAAAATGCTGACCCCAAAAAAGAAGTAATAGCCCTTGGGCAAACTTATTTTGCCATTCAAACAAGACGCCAAGAATTAACAAAAGAAAAAACTAGCACTAATTTTACAACTCCCCATTAAGTATGTTATAATATATTTAGTTATTATCATATGGAGGAATTGATAATAATGAGCGCCTGACCATTAAATTGGTGACGAGGTTGATAGTTATCGAAAATTCGGCGGATTCTATCACGGAAGTGCATTCGTAAGATATATTGAAAAAACAAAATCAAAATTGTAACAGAGAATATATCAGGCACATAAAATATTACAAGGAGAAAATTATGTGTGGAATTGTCGGTTATATCGGCAAAGAAAAGAAAGCCCTAGATGTCCTAATCAATGGCTTAGAGCATCTAGAATATCGAGGATATGACTCCTCAGGCGTAGCTTATATTTATGATAATAAGCTAATAATTAAAAAAGAACCAGGAAAAATAGTAAGGTTAAAAAGCATCCTAGATTTTAATGATAAAGCAAATATCGGCATCGGTCACACAAGATGGGCAACTCATGGTATACCAAATAAAATAAATGCTCATCCCCATAGTTATAAAGATATTACGATTGTTCATAATGGTATTATTGAAAATTACTTAGCCCTAAAAAAAGAATTACAAACTAAAGGCTATAAGTTTTTAAGTGATACTGATACTGAAGTGGCCGCGATACTTTTATATGATTTATATCAAGCAAATAAAGATGTTTTGCAAGCCATTAAAGCCTTTAAAGAAAAAGTAATTGGTGCCTATGCCATTGGTTTAATTTGCACAAATGAACCAGATACCTTATACGCTATCAAAAAAAATAGCCCATTAATTATAGGTGTTGGCGAAAATTGTAATTATTTGGCATCAGATGTTCCAGCTATTGTCGATTATACAAATAAGTATCTTATCTTAAATGATGGTGATTATGCAAAAATAACAAAAGATAATATTACTGTTTATAATAATCAAAACAAAATAATTAATCCTAAAATTAAAACTTTTGAAGTAGGGGCAGAAACTGTTAGTAAAAATGGCTATGATCACTATATGTTAAAAGAAATCTATGAAGAAGCCGATGTTATAAAAAGAACGACCGATATTACTAAAATAAATCTAAAAAAATACGATAAAGTAGTAATCGTTGCTTGTGGTAGTGCTATGCATGCGGGTTTAGTAGGTAAAAACTTATTAGAAAAATATGCAGACATTTATACTGAAGTAGAAATTGCTAGTGAATTTCGTTATAAAAAACTATTTATTGATAAACATACCTTAGTAATTGCTATTTCGCAGTCAGGTGAAACAGCCGATACTTTGGAAGCCGTAAAAATTGCTAAAAAACATCATAGTGATACCCTAGGTATTATTAATGTTAAAGAAAGTTCTATTGCTAGGGAAGTAAAATATGTAATTTATACCGAAGCCGGTAGAGAAATTGCTGTGGCTACCACTAAAGCATATCTTGCTCAAGTCTTAGTCTTAGCCTTACTTGCTTATCATAATGCGAAAAATAAGAGTGACTACACAATCGTAAACTTTACAAACGATTTAAAAGAATTACCAATCTTAATTGAAAAATTACTAGCAAGTACCCAAACATACCAAAATATAGCCAAAAAAATATATCATCGTAATGATATTTTCTATATTGGTAGGGGTATTGATTATGCTCTTTGCATGGAAGCATCTCTTAAACTAAAAGAAATTTCTTATATTCACTCCGAAGCCTATGCAGCTGGTGAATTAAAACATGGAACAATTTCTTTGGTGGAAGAGGGCACTCCCGTTATTGGTATTGTCACAGACATTAGCATTGCTGATAAAACCATAAGTAACCTAAAAGAAGTAAAAGCTAGAGGTGCTTACGTTATCTATATCATTACTGAAGACTTGGATTTAGAGGGAGACTTTTATGATGATAAAATCATTATCCCTAAAACTAATCCTATACTTGAAACCTTACCAACAATTATTCCTATGCAATTAATTGCATATTATGTTGCTAAGTTGAATAAGTGTGATATCGATAAACCTAAAAACCTAGCTAAATCAGTGACTGTTGAATAAAAGAAATCTCATTCAGAGATTTCTTTATTTATCCTGTAAAAATTAATTGATGGTTGATTCCAAAGACGACAGTTTACTAAACTAACGCCAATACCTGATGATATATATAAATCAGTATTGTTAATTCGATAATAATTGTCATAATATTTTTTGGAATATGGTGGCGTATATACTGCTCCCACAAAAGGTAATCTCACTTGTCCATTATGCGAATGTCCTGCTAAAATTAAATTAATATGATCATCACTTGCTAGTTTATCACTAATATCGGGTTCATGTACTAAAATAATTGCATAATCAACATCATCATGATCATCAAAATAATTAAGCGTCTTAGAAATATCTTCTTGATGATAACTAATTGTTCCTAAACCACCAATAAAGATTTTTTCACCATCATTATTATATAAAATATCATAATCATTTTCTAAATAAGTAAAACCACTTTCTGTTAGTATATTAGTAACACTTTTCTTATCTTTTTGATAGTCATGATTACCAATAACGGCATATTTTCCATATTTGGCATTAATCTTTAAAAGTGTATTTGTCAAATCGTTATAATCTTTATCCGTAAGGTTCATATCTTTATCAATCAAATCACCAGTAAACACGACAATATCGGGATTTATTAAATTAATTTCTTGAACCATGCTTTTAACCTTATTAAGACTAATTGCCCGGTTATAATGAATATCTGAAAAATGAACAATTTTTAATCCATCAAAGCCATTAGGTATTTGCTCACTACTTATCGTATATTCTTTAGTAACCAAACCACTTGTTCCCACATATCTAGAATATATGATTATAAGAATGAGAATAATAATCAATAACACTAACTTTTTTGTTAATTTTTTCATCTCTATCACTATTTTCATTTTAACATAGCCATGTTTATTTTACAATCCATTATTGCTATTTTTAAGTATTTATGGTATTATATTTGCCGTGAAAGAAGGAATAAAAATGAATTATCAAGAAGCATATCATTTCCTAGTTGAAGACATAAAATATAAATTATCTAAATTATATTTAGATGACACCGAAAGAAATAAATATTTAAGTAAATTAGATGCTATCTCGTTATTAATAAATAAAAATAGTGATGATTTTGCTTACTATGAAGCATTTCTAAAAATATCAAGTCTAGAATCTACACTAGGTAATTTAATTAATAAACATCCAGATTTAATCTTACCACCATATGAAACTGAAAAATTTTTAAATGACAAGATTAAAAAAGATAGTCGTGAACTAAGAAAATATGAACATAAAAAAGATAAAATAAAAGCTCGTATTGCTTCATGTGCCTTAACCGGTTCAATTCTTTTAACAATGGGCGCTTATACCGTTATCAAAGATCGTGAAGAACCAAGAGAAAAACTATATCTAACAAGAGAAACAACTTACTATGATAATACTGCTACAACACATAGTAAAAGCACGTATGAAAAAGAAAGAGAAAGCGAAGTAGTTATCAAAAAAATTACTCCATGGCATCTTACAGACACCGAAGCTTATCGTGATATTTATACTTATCACATTAATAACATGACTTATAGTGATATTGTTAATAATAAAAATTATGAAGAAGTTATTGCTAACTTATCATTTGAAGAAAGAACTGAATCTATGCCTCTTGCTAACTTAAGCGGTATATTCCATTATTCAGAACCAATATATGAAGTAACGGAAATTAGCCAAAAAGATGGTAAATATGTAATTAGTAGACCTATCTTATCAAATAAAGCCGTAACTATCTTATTATCAGAATTATTAGTTTATCTTTTAATAATGAATATTAATGAAGGACCACTTCTTGAATCAATCTTAAAAGACACAAAAGAACTAAACTCAACTAAAAGAATTATTGCTAGTAAAGATAGCACAATAAAAGTATTAAAAAAGCAAAAAACAATGAAAAAATAATAATAACAAATGACTTTTTAAGTCATTTTTGTTATACTTAAATAGGTGATATTATGGCATACATTAAAGGTATTTACATAAATGATATCTACACAAATGACGATAATGGTTATATCGTTGGTCTTTTGCGTGTCAAAGAAAGTGATGAAATAGATGTAATAGGTAAAGTAATTACCTTTACTGGTACCTTTAATGAATTAAAATATAAAGCCAATTACTTAATGAAAGGGGAGTTTGTTAACCATAGTAAATATGGTAAACAATTTAATGTTGATTTTTATGAATTAATTATGCCCACTGATGAAGAAGAAATTGTTACCTTCTTATCATCAGATTTATTCCCAATTGGTGAAAAAACAGCCGAAAAAATAGTAAAAAAATTAGGCCCTGATGCTATAAAAATTATTACTGATAACCCCAATACTTTATTAGGTATTTCAAGACTAACCGATACTAAAATAAAAAAGATATATGAAACATTAAAAGATTATCAATTGACAAGTAATATCGTTATTGAATTAACAAAACTTGGCTTTAGTACCAAAAATGCCTTAACTTTATTAAAAAAATATAATACAAAAACCTTAGATATCTTAAATGATAATATTTATACCTTCCTTGATGATATTGAAATACCTTTCTTAGAATTAGATAAAATTGCCAGAAATAATGGCTATACCTTAAATGATGAACGAAGACTATTATCTTTAACTATCTATATGATGAATAATCTTACATTTAATAATGGTGATACTTATCTATATTTTGATGAAATGTATGAAAGTATCCAAAAATATACCGATGATTTAGATGAAGATACTTTTGAATATATTCTCATCAAATTAGATAAATTACATAAAATAAAAATTGTTAAAAATAGATATTATCTATATGAATTCTATGAAGCTGAAATTTATATCGTAAATCGTATTTATAGTTTAAATAATTTAGAAACAAGAAAATTACCAAAACTAGATAAAAAGATAGCTGAATTAGAAAAAATATTAAATATTACTTATGATGATTCTCAAAAAGAAGCTATTACCAAAGCGCTTAATAATAACCTAACAATTATAACGGGAGGTCCTGGTACCGGTAAAACAACCATCATTAAATGTATTACGGATTTATTAACTGGACTATGTAACATTAAAAAAGAAAAAATTGCCTTATTAGCACCTACCGGTAGAGCAGCTAGAAAACTAATGGAAACAACTAATATTCCAGCATATACCATTCATAAATATCTAGAATGGGATAAAGAAAGTAATGTCTTTAGAAAAGATGAATACTCTCCCAATAAAGAAGAATATATTATCATCGATGAAGCCAGTATGATTGACACCATCTTAATGGCTAGTTTATTTAAAGGAACACTTCTAACATCTAAATATATTTTTGTTGGTGACTATTACCAATTACCAAGTGTCAGTCAAGGACAAGTCTTAAAAGATTTTATTGATTCAAATGTTATTGATACCATCAAACTAAATAAACTATATAGAAGAACCGATGATAGTTATATTAACACCTTAGCTTATGAAATAAAAAATCATGAAATAAGTGAAAACTTCATGTTAAAATATGATGACTATAATTTCATAACATGTGCTAATGATGAAATCTTAAATGTAATAAAAGATATTATTACCAAAGCCCTAGCTAAAGGATATACTGAAAAAGATATCCAAGTATTGGCTCCAATGTATAAATCTACTACCGGAATAGATGCCCTAAATAAAGTATTACAAAACCTTATGAATCCTAAAAACGCTAAAAAGAATGAAATAGAAAGTGGCGAAGTAATCTACCGTGAAGGAGATAAAATACTGCAATTAGTAAATGACCCTGATAATGGTATTTCTAATGGTGATATTGGTTATATTGAATCAATTACTAAAAATATAAAAACAAAAAAGAACGAAATAATAATTGATTTTGATAGTAATAAAGTAACATATACTTCCAAAGATTTTATAAATATCACTCATGGATATGCCATCAGTGTCCATAAAAGCCAAGGCGGAGAGTTTAAAATGGTCATTATGCCATTTTCTCCATCATTTAAAAGAATGCTTTATAATAAACTAATCTATACAGCCGTGACAAGAGCTAAACAATCTTTAATCTTGGTAGGGGATCCTAACGCTTTTATCTATGGCATTAATAATAATTATGTTGAATTAAGAAAAACAACAATTAAAGAATTATTAGAAAATAAGTATAATTAATCACTAACAGTTAAAAATATATCTAGGTGATCAAATGAAAATAAAAACATCTCTTTATATGATTGGTTTAGGTATTGGGTTAACATTACTATACCAAGAAATAAAAAATGGCAACTTAAGAAAAGTAGTAAGACAAATGAATCGTACCAAAACTAAAATGCTAGAGGACTTAGAAGATATGATGTAATATCTTCTTTTTCTTTACATAGAAATTATTTTATTATATAATTTATATAGGATGTGATATTATGAGCATGTCATTATTACCGGCTGATAATTACCTTGTTGTAAACAAAAGTATTATCACAGATCAAGATAAATTAATTCTAAATATGTTATATTTACCAATTACTGGCTCTTTGCCAATAATGCTATATAATACCTTACTTAATGACCTTGATAAAGAAGGACTTGTTAGTGATGGATTAGAACATGCTCATTTATTATCAAATCTAAAAATATCATGTAATGAATTAGAAAGTGCTAGAAATATTCTTGAAGGAATTGGACTACTTAAAACTTATTTAAAAAAAGATACTGTTAATAAATACATTTATGAATTATATTCACCAGTATCTGCTCATGAGTTCTTTTCTCATCCCATATTTAATATTGTTTTATACAATAACGTAGGTAAAAAAGAATATGAAAGATTATTAAATTATTTTAAATTACCAAAAATTAATAAAGATGATTATACTGAAGTAACACATTCCTTTAAAGATGTCTTTAAGAGTGTACCTTATACATCATTTGATATGTATAAAGACAATATAAGAAAATATAATAAACTTAAATTAAATATTGATTCATCCTTTGATATGAATTTCTTAACTGAGACTATGCCTAAAAATATTGATAAAAGAATCTTTACTAAAGATTTACAAGAATTAATTATTTATTTGGCATATTTATATGATATTGATGCCCCTAAAATGCAAAACATCGTTAAATCATGTATCAACGAAAAGGGAGTTGTCAATCGCGATGAATTAAGAAAAATATGTCGTAATCATTATCAATTTGATCATTCGGGTATCTTACCAACAATTGTCGATAGGACTCAACCAGAATACTTAAGAAAACCAATTGGCGATAATTCTAATATGGCTAAGATGATATATACTTTTGAAACAATTAGTCCATATGACTTTTTAAAGAGTAAACATAATGGCAGTGAACCAACCAAAAGAGATATGCAACTACTTGAGGATTTACTTATTGATTATGGACTTAAACCAGGAGTTATCAATGTTTTAATTGATTATGTCTTAAAGACTAATGATAATAAATTAAATCGTAATTTTATTGAGACAATTGCTGGACAATGGTCTAGAAAGAAAATAGAAACTGTGGAAGAAGCCATGGATTTTGCAAGAAAAACTTATAAAAACAGTTTTAAAAACAAACTGACTGGTAAAACTAGTATTAATACTAATAAAACTCCAGTATGGTTAAATAAAAATATTGATATCAATGAAGCTAGTATAGATGAACAAAAAGAAATGGAAGAGTTTCTAAAGGAGTTTAGATAATATGGATAGTATTAAAACTGTAATGAGTAGTTATAAAAAATCATTATCTAAATTAGAAAATGATTATCGTAAAGATTATGATGAAGATGTTATGTTTCGTAAACTAGCTAATAAAACAAAACTAAAAACAGAAACTTTGATGAAATATACGACCAAATTAGAACTGTCTGCCTGTGAACATAAAAATTGTGAAAAGTGTAAAAATATTTTAGAATGTAAAAATGAAGTATCTGGCTATGTTTTTACTCCTGATGTTATTGGTGAGGAACTTGAATTTGCATATGTTCCTTGTAAGTATAAATTAGCCCTTGATGAACAAAATAAATACTTAAATAATATCTATTACTTTGATATGCCAAAAGAAATCAAGAATGCTAAAATGAAAGATATTAACACTTTAGATAAAAATCGTTTTCCTGTTATTAAATGGATTAAAGCCTTTATTGATAACTATGAAAAAGGAAAAAGTACTAAAGGGTTATATCTAAACGGTAACTTTGGTTGTGGTAAAACTTATCTATTATCCGCTATGTTAAATGAATTAGCTAAAAAAGGAAAGAAAGTAGCCATTGTCTATTACCCCGAACTATTAAGGAGTTTAAAAGCCTCTTTTGGGGATAATGATGAATATACGGAACTATTTAATACCATTAAAAAAGCAGAATTACTACTTTTAGATGATATTGGAGCTGAAACCGTAACAGAGTGGAGTAGAGATGAAGTATTAGGTACAATCTTACAATACCGTATGGAAGAAGGATTACCAACATTCTTTACTTCTAACTTAACAATTGATGAATTATCTGAACACCTAAGTGTTACTAGTAAAGAAGTTGATTTAGTTAAAGCTAAAAGAATTATTGAAAGAATAAAACAATTAACCGATGATATCACTATGATTAGTGTTAATTTAAGAAAGTGAGGAAATTATGAATAATCTTAGTAAGAAATATCGTAATGAAGAAGGAACTGAAGAAACACTTGTTGCTAGTTCTGATGATAATTATGAAATAAAATTATCAGGAAATTACACGCTTTCTAATCACAAAGAAAAAAAGGAAAGTCGCCTAGCGAAAAAGTTTAAAGGTTCTATTTTAGGATCTGACATTGGTGTTAAAAGTAGTGGCTTTTCAAGCGTTGCTATCTTAGCTACTGTAATTGCCTTAGCTGCTGCTTTGATAATGTATTTTATCTGGAGATTCTAATTACTGAAAGAAGGGATATCTATGGCTTATACTGCTTTAGAAGTAAAAACTAGTTACTCAATTCTAAATAGTTTAAATGACATTAAAAAATTAGTAAATAAAGCAGTCAGTTATGGATATACATCCCTTGCCATAACCGATGAAAACAATATGTTTGGCGTTATGGAATTTTATCTAGAATGTAAGAAAAATAACATTAAGCCAATTATTGGCATCTCTCTAACTATTGATGATGCTAAAATTCTTTTATATGCTAAAAATAATGAAGGCTATAAACATTTAATAAAATTATCGACGATTATATCCGAAAGAAGTTTAACTATAGATGACTTAAAAAAACATCGTGATAATCTTATTTTAGTTATGCCTTTTTCTTTTTATAATGAAAAAATATTTAAATTATATACTGAAAGATTTATTGGTTATGAAAACAAAGAAGAAAAAGCAAAAATAACTGATAAAAAAGTATATATTAATGATGTTAGTTATCTAGAAGAAGAAGATCATATCTATCTTGACTATGCCAAAATGATTAAACTAGGTAAAACCATTGGTGAATATGAATTAAATAAAAATCAAGGACATAACTTAAAAACTCTAGATGAAATAAAGAAAATATCTGATAAAGAAGATTTAGAAAATATTAATTATATCATTGAAAATTGTAATGTTGAATTAAATTATACAGATGGTTTATTACCAATCTATGATAAAGATATTAATAGTAAGGAATTCTTACATGATTTATCACTTAAAGGCCTAAATAAAAGACTTGATGGTAATGTACCTACTGAATATTTAGAAAGATTAGATAAAGAACTAAAAGTAATCGATAAAATGGGCTTTAATGATTATTTCTTAATCGTTTATGATTATGTTTTATATGCCAAAAAACATCATATTTTAGTGGGACCAGGCCGTGGTTCTGCCGCTGGATCACTTGTTAGTTACACCCTAGGTATAACTGATATTGATCCCCTTAAATATAATCTATTATTTGAAAGATTTTTAAATGAGGAAAGGGTAACAATGCCTGATATCGATATTGACTTTGATGCCCTTAAAAGACAAGCTGTAATTGATTATGTCATTCAAAAATATGGTGAAAAGAAAGTCGTGGGCATTATTACTTTTAATACACTAGGTGCTAAACAAGTAATTCGTGATGTCGGTAGAGTCTTAGACTTAAAACCAACCCTAATTGATACTTTAGCAAAATCTTGCCCTAAAGATTTAGTCACTTCATATGAAGAAAATAAGAATTTAAAAAAATTAGTTAATAATTCTGAAGAACTAAAAAAATTATATGATATTGCTCTTCATCTAGAAGGTTTACCACGTCATATTTCAATTCATGCTGCTGGAGTCGTTATGAGTAAATATGATATTGATGAAACAATACCATTGTATAAAAACCAACTAGGCATGTACTTATCAGCTTATTCTAAGGATTACTTAGAACCACTAGGACTTTTAAAAATGGACTTTTTAGGCATTTCTAATCTTACTTTAATTGATGAAGTAATTAATAATATTAGAAAAGATACTAACTTAAATATTACTTTTGAAAATATTCCCTTAAATGATAAAAAAACATTGGAAACTTTTGCCAAAGGTGATACCGAAGGAATCTTCCAATTTGAAGCCCCTGGGATGATTAAGTTTTTAAAAGAGTTAAAAGCGAATGATTTTAAAGATATTGTCGCTGCTACTTCACTATATCGACCTGGTCCTATGGATAGTATTCCCTTATACTTAGAAAGAAGAAAAAATCCCCGTAAAATAGAGTATCTTGATCCATCACTTGAAAACATTTTAAAAGAAACATATGGCATTATAATTTATCAAGAACAAGTTATGCAAATAGCCGTTAAAATGGCTGGATACACTTTAGGTGAAGCTGACATTCTAAGAAGGGCAATGTCCAAGAAAAAAGAAAGTGTTCTTCTAAAAGAAAAAGAGAAATTCATTGCCGGTAGTATTGAAAATAAATATTCAAAAGAAACAGCTGAAAAAGTCTATAATTTAATCTTAAAATTTGCTAATTATGGTTTTAATAAATCGCATGCCGTTGCCTATGCCATGATTGCCTATAGAATGGCTTTCTTAAAGACCCATTTCTATGAATATTTTATGTTATCTCTTCTTTCTAATGTTATAAATAATGAAAGTAAAACTAGTATTTATATCTCAAAATTGAGAAGTAAGAATATTGAAGTATTACCACCTGATATTAACTTATCAGAAAATAATTATATCATTAAAGATAAAAAAATTATTTGCCCTTTGGGTATTATTAAAAGTGTTGGCATCAGTACCATTAATGATATCTTAAAAGAAAGAGAAAATGGTAAATTTAAAAGTTTCACTGACTTTGTTAAAAGAACATATCATAGTGGTGTAAGTAAAAAGATTCTAGAACCATTAATTTTATCCGGAGCATTTAGTAAATTTGGCTATAATAAACACACCCTAATTATTAACTTAGAAAACATCTTAAATTATGCAGAACTTGCTAGTGATAATAGCCTAATTGAAATAGCAGAGCCAATTATTGATGAAGTAAGTGAGTACTCAAAAGAAGAATTAATTCAAGAGGAATTTAATACTTTTGGCTTTTATTTACAAGCTCATCCAGTTAGTAAATATAAAGACAATTTATCAATAAATACCCTTCATCTTGAAGAGTATAATGAAAAATATATAAATATTATTTTGGAAGTATTATGTATTAAAGAAATAATGACTAAAAAGAATGATGTTATGGCTTTTGTCAAAGCCAGTGATGAATATAAACAAATTGATTTAACGTTGTTTCCAAATGAATATCATGAATATCATAATCTAAAAAGTCATGATATTATAGCCGTTTACGGTAAAGTAGAAAAACGCTTTGATAATTATCAATTAATCGTATCTAAAATCAATATTTTAAAGGAGTAATTATGAAAAAATTTAGTTTAATAATTATTGCGTTATTATTACTTACTTCATGCAAAGCAAACACTTATACTGTAACCTTTGTTGACGATAATGAAACAATATTGACTGCCAACGTTAAAAAAGGTGAGAATCTAAGTAATATTAAAAAACCAACTAAAGATGGATATATTTTCTTAGGTTGGTTAAAAGATGGCTTTGATTACAATATGGATAATCCTATCAATGAAGATATGACTTTAGAGGCTTCCTGGGTAGAAACTCCCAATCCCATAAAAACTTATACCATTAGCTTTAATTTTGGCAATGAAATTAGAACAATCAGTGTTAAAGAAGGGGAGAAAGTAACTCAACCCAAAGCCATTCCTAAAAAAGAAAAACATAAGTTTATTGGCTGGTATGATGGTGATACTTTATATGATTTTAACTCCTCAGTTACCAAAGATTTTGTCCTTACAGCTAAGTTTGAAAAAAGTAGATTAACCATTAAATATGACTTGGATGGTGGAACCGGTACCATTGAAGTTGAAATAGAAAAAGGAACTATCCCTGATAAACCTAAAAATCCATCAAAATTTGGGTATACATTTACAAATTGGACAATCAATAATGAAACTTATAATTTTGATAAACCATTAGATAGTGACACGACCATAAAAGCAAATTACGAAGCTAATATTTATTATAAAGTAACATTTGATACAGCTGGTGGCAATGAAATTAATTCTCAAATGATTATTTCTGGTAATAAATTAGAAACTATTCCAACTCCAACTAAAGAAGGCTATACCTTTCTTTATTGGGAATATAATGGTGAAGAATTTAACAAAGATATGGAAATAACTGAAGATATTATCTTAATTGCTAAATATGAAGAAACTAGTGAATAAAAATTCTTAATATAATTAAGAGTTTTTTATTGCCAAAAAACATATATTTTGATATACTTAATATAAGAATAGAATTGGATAAATCTATTCAAATGGTGACCAAAATGGAAAAGAAAAAAATTACAATCATTACAATTGTTGTTTTTGTCGTGGGTCTAATCATAGCTGGATCAAGCTATGCGTTTTGGTCATGGACTAGTAACATAAATAAAAATGTTGTCTTTAATACTGCAAATAATTTAAGGAATTATATTATTTATAATGAAGGCGAATCAGCATTTACTGGTGAATTCAATGTAAGTAATAGTTACCAAACAGGAAGTATTCATTCGACAGTATCAATATATAAAACAACGAATGTTAATCTTTTAGCAACGATTCATATGGATATTAATCAAATTGGTTCTAACATGAAAGTAAGTAGTGCCTTAAAATGGGTAGTAACTGAGGGAACAACATCTAATGTTGGTGCAGTCTTAGCAAAAGGCAACTTTATAGGTACCAATAATGGAGATGTATTAACATTAGTTCCAGATATTAATATAACAACTACGGAAACATTCTATACGGTATGGATTTGGTTAGATGCTAACGAAAATCCATCAGATAATATTTCAGGAGAGACATTAGATACAAGTATATGGATGGAAATTAATCAAGTTGAAGGCGCTGAAGACAGATATGAAGTTACCAATACCACTGCTCATTATCAAGCAATTAGTGCTACCGTCGTAGATAGCAAATACAAAGTAACGCATTATGCTGTTACTACTACAAACAGTCAGCCAAGTACTTGGACAACAATAACACCAGCAACTGATCAAGCAAAAGTATATAATTTAAATACAAGTGTAAATAATACGGGAACATATTATATTTGGTTTAAAGATGAAAGTGGTAGAGTTAAAAGTAAGACAGTAACAGTAACAGCTGTAGATACCACTAAACCAAGTTGTAATTGGGGATCTTTTGCACCAGGGACAATTCAAAACAATGTAACTTCAACGGTTACTTTAACATGTACAGATGCTGAGTCTGGAATAAGCGTTCATAATCTACAAACGAGTGACTTTACGGCATCAAATAACAAAATTACCATATCGAATATAACAAAAGAGAGTGTCACCAATGGATACAAATATACAATAACCGTAACAGGAACAGCTAATGATGGTGTATCTTATATAACACTTGCAGCTGACAAAATTATAAATGGTGCTAATCTAAAAAATGATAGTACATCATCAGGTAATGTTATTGTTGAAAAT
>JAEEGL010338811.1_pt1 | contig 15551 bp, 14 predicted proteins | sample 9134231 | NCBI WGS metagenome assembly JAEEGL01 (sample SAMN16246548, study PRJNA631951) | gut metagenome | biome: gut microbiome; feature: rumen; material: fiber-attached | host: Bos | place: Iran: Karaj | collected 2018-10
AAATATCCTGATTATACTATTATTGTTGTAATGAATGGTAACTTCACAGAACGTGGAGATATAACAATAATAGATAAATGGAAAAGAACTAATATTGCCTTGGAATTAGGAGCTGACTTAGTAGTTGAATTACCCTTTCCATTCTCAACACAATCAGCTGACTTCTATGCCTATGGAGCTATTACAATATTAGAAAAATTAAAATGTGAAAAAGTAATATTCGGTTCTGAGTCTAATAATATAAAAGATTTAGAATTAATTGCTAAAACACAAATAGATAATGATGAATTTGATAAATTAGTAAAGATATATTGTAAATTAGGTAATAATTACCCAACAGCCCTATCTTTAGCTTTAGAAGATTTAACTTCTAAGAAAATTACTACTCCTAATGATCTATTAGGAATAAGTTATATAAAAACAATTATAAGTAATAAATATAGTATTATTCCAGAAACTATAAAAAGAACTAATGATTATCACTCAAGTGCTACTATTATTAGAGAATCAATAAAAAATAATAAAGATATTACTAAATACATACCAATTAATACATTAAAAAGATTAGATAATCTTCATTATATAGATGATTATTATAATTTATTAAAATATAAAATTATTACTGAAGAAGATTTAAGTATATATCAAACAGTTCCAAATGATTTTACAAAACAATTAAAAGAGAATATTGTTATTTGTAATAACTTTGATGAATTAATAAACAAATTAAAAAGAAAACATTATACTTATAATAGAATAAGTAGAATGTTACTACATATATTATGTAATTTTACTAAAGAAAAAGCTAATACTTTTAATACTATTACTTATATTAGACCTTTAGGTATGAATAGATGTGGAAAAGAATATTTAAATAAAATAAAAAAAGAAATTGATATACCTATTATTAGTAAAATAACTAGAGAAAAAGATCCTATGTTAGAATATGAAATAGAAACAACTAAAATATATGATTTACCATATAATGAGAATCTATCAAACTTAGAATATCGTAATAAATTATACAAGGAGGACTTATGATCAAAGAAAAGAAACAAGGTCAATTAATAGTAGTATCTGGTCCTAGTGGCGCTGGTAAAGATACTATTGTAAGTAAAGTGATTGAAAGTAACAAAAAGATTTGGTTATCGGTTTCTGCAACAAGTAGAAAGCCTCGTAAAGGAGAAGTCGAAGGAGTAAATTATTTTTTCTTAGAAAGAAATGAATTTGAAAAAAAAATAAAAGAGAATTATTTTTTAGAATATGCTGAGTATGCAGAAAACTACTATGGTACTCCTAAAGAGAAAATAGTTGAGAAAATAGAAAAAGGAATTGATGTTATATTAGTTATTGAAATAGAAGGAGCAAAGAAAATAAAAGAATTAGTTCCACATGCCCTATTTATATTTATAATGCCTCCTTCAGAGAAAGTGTTATTAAATAGATTAAAAAATAGAAATACTGAAAACAAAGATAAAATAATTGAAAGATTTAATATAGCTTATAAAGAAATAAATGAAGTAACTAAATATAACTATGTAGTAGTAAATGATACATTAGATGAAGCAGTTGATAAAGTTCAATCAATAATAAAAGCAGAAAAATGCCGAGTTGATCGTATTGAAGAAATGTTAGTTGCTAATAAAGAGGAAATAATCCACGAATTCTTAATGGAAGAAGAATTCGATAATGCTACAATATCTGAAAGAATAATAGAGGAAAAAAATGAAGAATAGTTTAAAAGAATATATTAAATACTTAGAAAATATAAAAGAAGTTAAAGACAAGCAAAGATTATTAGAAGATTTATTGATTCAAATTAAGTTTTATCAACATGAAAGATTAGTTCATTTCTTAGTAACAATCTTTGTTGGGATATCTTGTATTCTCTTTTTAATGAGTTTTGTAGCTTTTGAAATGATTGGTTTTGGAATATTATTCTTTATTACATTATTCTTATTTATACCATATATATTTCATTACTATACATTAGAAAACGGAGTACAAAGATTATATAAAATATATTTTGATATAAAAGAAAAGAAGTAGATAAATCTACTTCTTTTATATTTCTACTATTCTTAAATAATTAGTTCTTCGTGTTCTACCTAATGGGAAGCCTCCGGTTACTACAATTAAATCACCATCATTTAAATTAAATTCCTTTTTAGCAAGTTTTCTTGCTGCTTCAACCATATCATCAGTACTTTCATATACTTTAGTAACTATAGGCTTTACTCCAAAGTTTAAAGCAACTTTTTCTGCAATATGATTAGATGGGCAACATGCAAGTATTGTAGTATTAGGTCTTAAATTACTAATCTTACGAGCTGTAAACCCTGTCATAGTAGTAGTAACAATTAACTTAATATCAGAATATTCTACAGCATCTACTGCAAGTTTAGCAATTGTATCACTTACACCAATAGTTCTTTTATAAGAAGTATGCTTAGTATAATCAATAGTTGATTCTACATGTTCACATATTCTACTCATAATTTTAACAGCATCTATAGGATGTTTTCCAACCGTTGTTTCTCCTGATAACATTACACAATCAGTTCCATCAAGTACAGCATTAGCAACATCAGAAACTTCTGCTCTTGTAGGTCTTGGGCTTTCATACATAGAAGCAAGCATTTCAGTTGCAACAATGGCAAATTTTCCGTTTTCACGGCACTTTTTAATAATACTTTTTTGAAGTATTGGTAACTCTTCCATTGGTACTTCTACTCCCAAATCACCTCGAGCGACCATTATACCATCCGACTCTTTTATTATTTCATCTATATTTTCAATACCCATACGACTTTCAATCTTTGAAATAATACGGGCATCTCCTCCTGCTTCCTCTATTATTTTACGAGCCTCTTTAACATCATCCTTAGTATTAACAAAAGATAAAGCTAAATAGTCACATGAATGGAGAGCAGCAAAAGCAATATCCCTCTTATCAACTTCACTGATAAAGTCTAAGTTAAGATCAACCCCAGGAACATTAATAGTCTTATGATTTTGTATCTTACCATCACCTAAAGCTTTTAACACAACATGGTCATTTTTCTTATCAATTACTTCTAGTTCTAATAAAGCATTATCTATAAGTACTTTATCCCCTACTTTTATAAAATCAATTGCTTCACTATGATTGACTCCAAATTCTTTTTTATTTCCACGTATACAAGTCTTACTCATCCTGATATTATCACCCTTATGAAGAGTTATACCACCACGTTCAAACTCTAATGTTCTAAATTCAGGGCCTTTGGTATCATACATAATAGCAACTGGCATATTACATATATTTCTAACTTTTCTTACAACTTCTATTGTTTTTAATATATCTTCTTCTGTAGCGTGACTAAGATTAATACGTGCACAATTCATACCATTATTAACCATTTCTTTCATAACATCAACACTATTACAAGCTGGGCCAACACTACATATAATTTTTGTCTTCTTCACACTACCATCTCCAAATTATCCTATAATAATTATAAACTAAAATCATAAGAAAAAGAATAGTAAATTTCTATTCTTTTTATTTTTGACAATTTGGACAATAAGTAGTGCCTCTTCCACCCACTCTAATCTTTATAAATAAATTACCACATCTAGGACATTTTTCTCCAGCTTTACCATGACATTTAAGTGAATGTTGAAATAGGCCATGTACACCTTCAGAAGATGTAAAACTTCTAATAGTAGTTCCTCCAGCAGAAATTGCTTCTTTTAATACTTTCCTAGTATTTTTAATTATTTCATTACACTCTTCTAGAGTAATATTACTAGCCTTTCTTAGAGGATCTATTTTACTCATAAAAAGTATTTCATCATCATAAATATTCCCTATTCCAGTAATAATACTTTGGTCTAATAATACTGTTTTTATTGGTAAATTCTTCTTATGAATTTTATCATATAAATATTCTTTAGTTAGAAGTTTATCATCAAATTCTAATCCTAATTCTGCTAGTGGTTTAACTTTTTCTACTTTATCTTTATCAATTAAATACATCTTCCCGAATTTACGAACATCATGATATCTAAAACTTATATCATTGTCTAATATAAATTCTACATGTTCATGTTTAGTAATTTCATCATTTTTTTCTCTAAACATAAACTTACCTTCCATACGTAAATGAATTAATAATTTATAAAGATCTAAATCAACAACAATAAACTTACCGCGTGTTGTAATGTCATTAATTGTTTGATTAATAATCATCTTTTTAAATTCATCAGTTGTAGGATAAGCAATAATATTATCCCAATATATATTACAATTAGTAATAGTTTTACCAATAAGTTTTGGTTTTAAACTATTCACTACAGTTATTACTTCCGGTTTTTCAGGCATATAATCATCTCCAATATACTAACTATTTTATAATTGTTTTTTTATATTTGCAAGAAGTATGATATTATATAATAAAGGTGAAGTATATGAAAAAAACTAACAAAATATTTATTAGTATCGAATTGATTTTAATACTAGTATACATACTATCAAGTATTATTTTGAAAATAATACCAGATACATCGAACTATGGTTTAGGTGCTGTATTCTCATTGGAATTCTGGGTCACTATATTAATTGCTTTTACTTCAGTCTATATTATAGGAGCAATCATGCTAGTAGCTCTAGCAATGATAATATTTAATGTAGTACAAATTATTAAAAGAAAAGATATTAAGAAGCCTATAAGATATATATTAGTAATAAGTTTAATAATGATTGCAATTGCATTAATTATAGCTTTTTATCCATTGATATTAATATTTTTATAAATAAAAAAAGCATTATAATGCTTTTTTATTTTGCTTCATACCAATTATTGCCAACTTCAATATCTACTTTTAATGGTACTTGCATTTTAAATGTATTTTCCATAATATCTTTAACTATCTTCTTAACTTCAGCAAGTTCAGAATCTAATACATTAAATACTAATTCATCATGTACTTGGATTAACATTTTACTTTTTAATTTCTTTTTATTAAATTCTTGATATATTTCAACCATAGCTTTCTTTAATATATCGGCAGCTGTACCTTGAATAGGAGTATTAAGAGCCATTCTTTCACCACTTTGTCTAATCATAAAGTTCTTATTATTTAACTCTTCAATTACTCTCTTACGATTCATCAAAGTACGAACATAGCCATCTTGATAAGCTTGTGCTTTTAGGTTGTTCATATATTCTTGAATTCCAGGATATGTTTCTAAATAATTATCAATAAATTTTTTAGCTGTTCCTATATCAATACCTAAATCTTCTGATAAACCAAAACTACTAATTCCATATAAAATACCAAAGTTAACTGCTTTTGCCATTCTTCTCATATCTTTAGTAACTTCATTCATAGGTACTTTAAAAATATCACTTGCTGTTTTAGCATGAATATCTTTATCATCAATAAAAGCTTGAATTAAATTAGTAGTATTACTCATACTAGCAAATACTCTTAATTCAACTTGTGAATAATCACTTGATAATAACACTGAATTTTCATCTGGAATAAAAGCTTTTCTAATTAATTCACTATAATCTGATCGTGCTGGTATATTTTGAAGATTAGGTTCAATACTAGATAATCTTCCCGTACGAGTTAATGTCTGCGTAAAAATAGTATGAATTCTTCCATCTTCTCTAACTTCATTTAATAATCCCACTGCATAATTTGTATATAATTTAGATAATGTACGATATTCAAGTATCATATCAACAATAGGATGAACAAACTTAATCTTATCTAGTATATCTTTACTTGTAGAATACTTACCATCCTTTGCTCTTTTAGGATATGGTATTTCTAAATCTTCAAACAATACTTTAGAAAGTTGTGCAGGACTCATAATATTAAATTCTGTTCCAGAAGTTTTATAAATGTCCTGTTCTAGTTTATCCATTTTATCTTTTAATTCAACTTCGACCTTCTTTAAATATTCAGTATCAACCTTAATACCAGTAATTTCCATATCAGCTAAAACTACTGATAAAGGCATTTCAATACTACTAAATAGATCACTCATCTCTTCAAGTTCTATTTCATGTAGTAATTTACTTTTTGTTTCGTATATTAATTTAGCTTTTTTAATACATATTTCTTTTAATTCATCATCACTAATTTCTTTAGGTCGTTTATCTGTTCCATATAAATCTTCATATAATGGAATATCGGCATCAAACTTTTGACCAACAAAACTAATATCATCTTTAACTACATAATCAAGTAAATAACAAGCAATCATCATATCATAATTACATTTATCTATCTTAATTCCTAGTTTATTTAAGACAACAATACACTTTTTTAAATCATAAGTATATTTATTTGAAGAGTTAGAGAAAATGTCTTTATACTTCTCCAACTCTTCTTTAGATATAAAGTATCCATACTCCCCATCATAAATACCCATACCTAATATTTCGCTCTTACTATAAATAGATCCTCTGGTTTCTAAGTAAAAGGAGAAATCACGCGTTTTAAAATCCTTCATATCCTTTATAATAAGTTCTTTTTCTTCTTCCTTCTTCTCTTCTTCTATATTACTAAAATCAAATTTTCGAAGTAATGAATGAAATTCTAATTCTTCCAACTCTTCTTTAAACTCTTTTTCCTTAATTCCTGAATATTTACAATCTTCTAATGAGAAATCAAGTGGTACCTCACGATAAATAGTAGCTAAATCATAACTCATATAAGCCTTCTCTTTATCTTCAATTAACTTCTCTTTTGTCTTTCCAGACACACTATCAATATTTTCATATAGTTCATCTAAACTTCCGTATTTTGAAAGTAAGTTAATAGCAGTTTTTTCACCAATACCCTTAACTCCAGGAATATTGTCTGAGGCGTCGCCCATAAGAGCTTTTAAATCAATCATTCTAATTGGATCAACTTGATAAGTCTCTCTAAATACTTCAGGTGTCATATAAATAGCATCTTTTTGTTTTAGTAATTTAACAGTTACTTCATCACTAACTAATTGTAATAAGTCTTTATCACTACTTACAATAGTTGCGACAAATTGATCTTCTTCATCTACTTCTCTTGCTAATGTTCCAATAATATCATCAGCTTCATAATTATCAATCTCGTAATGCTTAATCCCCATAGTATCAAGTACTTCTTTAGCTTTAGGGAATTGTTCCTTTAATTCATCTGGCATAGCTTGACGGCCAGCTTTATAATCATCATATTTATCATGTCTAAAGGTTTTTCCTTTATCAAAAGCCACCATAATATAACTTGGATTTTCTTCTTTTATGATTTTATTCATCATATTAATGAAGCCATACAAAGCATTTGTAGGAAAACCTTTAGAATTTTTCATAATAACACCAGAATATGCTGTTGCATAAAAACTTCTAAATAACAAATTGTTTCCGTCTACTAATATTATTCTTTTCATAAACATCTCCTGATGTTATTATATCATAGTTTATTTATTAGAAACTAGACTAATTGACCTCCCTTCATTAATTGAATCATTATGATTTAATCTTTCTACACGATTACTTGCCATTATGATGAAAAAAGCAAATAATAGATAAATCATTAAAATTATAAAACCTTTCCTTAAAATATTTGCATATACCATATACATCTCTCCTTTCAACTTACACCCTAATTATATATCGAACACTTGTTTGTGTCAATAAATAATAAAACATTTGTTTGACATTTTACACAAACTATGTTAAGCTAAAAATATGAAAAGGAGGTCATTATGGAAAAGCTTACAAATAAACAAGAATATATATTAAAGATATTAAAACAACTAATTGCTAAAAACGGATATCCACCAACTGTAAGAGAAATTGGTGATGCCGCTAACCTTCATTCACCAGCGACTATCCACTTTCATCTTTCTAAATTAGAAGAAAAAGGATACATAAAAAAAGATACTAGTAAAAATAGAACCATTGAACTACTAGTACCAAATGAATATGCTGAAAAAGATGAAAACGTTGTCGAAGTACCATTAGTTGGTAAAGTAACTGCTGGTACTCCTATTGAGGCTATTGAAATGCCTGATGAATATTTTGCATTGCCTGCAAATCTTATTACTACTAAAAATGAAGTTTTTACTTTACATGTTAGTGGTGAATCAATGATTAATGTTGGTATTTATGATGGTGATATTCTAATTGTTGAAAGAAGAGATACTGCTCGTAATGGTGAAACAGTTGTGGCAATGAACGAAGATGGTGAAGCTACTGTAAAAACTTTCTATAAAGAAAACGGTTATTTTAGACTACAACCAGAAAATGATACAATGGAACCAATAATTTTAAAAGAATGTACTATTTTAGGAAAAGTAATTGGCCTATATAGAAAATTATAGAAGTCTTGAAAAAGACTTCTTTTATTATAAAAAAAATGATAAAATAACTATAGGTGATAAAAATGACAAATTTACAAAAACAATTACGTTTAAATTCTATATTAGAAGCAATGAAAGTAGCAATGGAAAATGGAATCTATTCTTTATCAGATGAAACATCTAATAACTTTTATAATGTAACTGAAGAACAAGTACTAAATCTAGACCCTCTTAGTGAATCGGATTTAGTAACAAGAGCTATGATGACAAAGAATCTATTAACAGCTTTTTCTATTCAAAACAAACATGGTAACCTTTATGATCCAAATGAATGGGGAAATGTTAAACAAAAACTTATTGATGCTCTTACTGATACCAGTTTTGAAAAATCTGATAATGAAATAGCTAAAGAATTACAAATTTGGAATCTTACAAATGCTTATAGACAAATGAAGCGTTCTAACTATTTAGATAATGAAAATGTTGATAATCTTGTTCCTGATGAAGTTATGAAGATGATTGAAGAAACTGTTAATAGTGATTTTCTTAAAGAAGATGAAATAACTGCAGAAGATTTAGTAATGGGAATGTAAAAAAGAGACTTTTAGTCTCTTTTATTTTTTTATAAATTCTCTTACTACATAGCTTGCTATTAAAAGTCCGGCACTACTTGGTACAAAAGCACTACTACCTGGGGTTGCATCCCCTACTCGTATTGGCAGTTCTGTAGAACTTAGAACCATGATTTTACTGTTTATTTTTTCATCCTTAACAAATTTTCTAAGTATTCTAGCTAATGGATCGTTCCTTGTCTTTCTAATATCACATATTTCTAGTTTAGAAGGATCAAGCTTATTCCCAGTACCCATAGAAGATATAAATTTTACTTTTCTTTTTAAACACTCTTTGATAACACATTTCTTAGTTGTCATAGTATCACAAGCATCAACTAAGTAATCTATTTTTTGATTAAATAATAATTCTATATTGTCAGTAGTAATAAAATCACTAATCTTTATAACATTAATATTTTTATTAATATCTTTTATTCTCTCTTCTAAGACATCTACTTTTAATCTACCAATAGTAGAATCTAAAGCAATAATTTGTCTGTTTATATTACTCTCATCTATCTTATCAAAATCCACTAAAATAAGTGTTCCAACTCCACTTCGTGCTAAAGCCTCGACAACATAACCACCGACACCACCACATCCTAGAACTAGAACACTTTTTTTCTTTAACAAATCTATATTTTCTTTTCCTATTATTTTTTCTAATCTACTATATCTAGGCAACTTTCTTTTCCTCATCCATTGACTTTATCTTTTGTTTGTTTTTACTTCTCTTAGTATCAACAATAGCTAAAGGTCTTTCATTAATTAATTCATTTAAATAAGATAAACGAGTAAATACTTCGGCATTAGATATAGCCATATCATAATAATTATTTAAATTCTTATAATCACGTGTTTTTATAATACTAAATCCATTTAATACTTCTTGTAAGCTATTTTCTGGTATTACTGTATCTGATAGAATTGTATAATCAAAATTATTAATAAAATTAATTGTTTCTCCTATATAAGCTATTCCTCTTTCTTCAAATAACTTAGGCCATTCTCTTTTATCATAATTTTTAACAATTCTTTGTACTTCTGCCATTTTTTCATTATCTAGATTTCTTCCAATACCCATCTTTTTTAGTGAAATATATTTACCTTTATTTCTTCCAGGGATTTCTTTTCTCATATCTGTCAAGGCTGCACTATATAATGAATCTAAAGAATCATCTACTTTGTAAGGAGGTTTAGAAACTGCATAAACATCATATTTATTAGAATCACTTCTCTCCTTTGTAGTTACTAAATAACTTCTAGGATGAAGAATACTTCTACTTCTTACAAAGTCAATAGGTGCATTATGCTCTTTAGATAATCTAAAAGATGAATCAGAAAATTTTTCACGATTTACGATGATATCGCTTTCTTCTGCATCTTCAAAACGAACATTTTCTCTTATTTTTTCGGCACCAGAAAGACTAACTTGTACACTCATAACACGTTTATTATTAGCAATAGGTAGAATTAACATAGTCTTCACTCCTTCGTGCACATATTATACCATAAGGACTTTTTGATTGCAATAAAAAAAGGTCAGATAAGATGGCCTAGCAAACGATAAAACCTGTCATTTGTACAGGTGGGTGTCCATACGCTACCATTAGGATCCTTAATAATGCATTAAATTAAGTATTCAACACCGGTAACTGATCAGAACTCCCTTATCGTTATTTTAGTCGGTTTTAAATGTGCCGGTTTCATAACATATCTGACAATTTAAGTATATCAAAAAATGAAACAAATTACAATAAATAAAAAAAAGAAGAAATTAATCTTCTTCTATTTCTTCAATAATAATATTTCCATGGAAGTGATTATTATTAATATCTAATAATTTATCTCTTAAAATCCAAATATTTAATTTATACTCTTTAGTTTTTGCACCTACAACTTCATCTGCTAATATCAAATATCCATCATCTGTTTTTACTTCACTTAATGATTTAGCTTCTCCACCATTAATACTAAAATAAATACTATCATCATTAGCAAGCTTATCATTACAACCATCTAAATCAATTATAGCTTGATCACTCTTAATATAAACAATAAAACCATGTCTTCCTTTTACTTTATTACTAATTGTAAAATCATAATTTTCAGTAGCTAAACCAAGTTCATTATTGTCAACAACACTATCTTCATTTAAAGCAATAACATCACTAAGTCCCATAATATCTGATTCATATTTTACATTTAATTCTCCTTTATCAAAAACATTCTTTCCATTAAAACCAAATATAGAAAAGAAAACAATAACAATTAAAATTATAAAAACAAAAGCCAATATAAGTAAATATTTTTTCTCGCGTTCTTTTATTTTATCAACTGTACTACGTTTATTTATATCACTTTTTTCTATTTTAGATTTAGCCATATTATCACCTACTTATTATTCTATTAATAGTATATCAAAACATTATTAATTGTAAAAGAAAAAATCTTAGCAAAAACTAAGATTTTATTATAATACCCAATTCCTCTAATTGTTCTGGTTCAAGATCACTTGGTGCTCCCATCATTAAATCTTGTCCAGAAGCACTTGGTGGGAATGCTTGAACCTCTCTTAGATTTGGTTCATCTTTAATAAGCATCAATATTCTATCAATTCCAGGAGCCATTCCTCCATGAGGTGGGCATCCATACTTGAATGCTGTAAATATTGATCTAAACTTCTTTTCTACATGATCTCTATCATAGCCAACAATTTCAAATCCTTTAGCCAATAGATCTAAATCATGATTTCTAATAGCTCCACTTGCTATCTCATTACCATTACATACGAAGTCATATTGATAAGCCAAGATATCTTCTAGATTATTATTATATGCATCACGGCCACCATGAGGCATACTAAATGGATTGTGGCAGAAATCCCATTTTTTTCTTTGCTCATCATATTCAAACATTGGGAAATCATTAACAATACATAATTCTAATCTATCCTTATCTGCTAAATCCAGTTCTTCAGCCACTTTTATTCTTAAGACACCTAAAACAGTTTTAACTACTTTTCTATCTCCAGAAACAATTAATACTAAATCATTATCTTCAGCTTTTAATTCTTTTTTAAGAGCAGAAATTTCTTTTTCACTTAAAACTTTAGCAACACTTCCAGATACTTCTTTATCATATTTTAAGTATGCAAGTCCCAAAGCCCCTCTTTTCTTAGCTAAATCTGTTAATTCATCTAATTTCTTTCTAGAATATTTATCAGCAGCATTCTTAACTACAATACAATTGATAATACCTTTTTCTTCAAGTACCTTTTTAAATACACTAAACTCAGTATCTTTAAATATTTCTGTAATATCATTAATTAACATTTCATATCTTAAATCTGGTTTATCTGTACCATACTTATCTATGGCTTCTCTAAAAGATAATCTTCTAAATGGTTTAGGAGAAACTTTCTTATCAGAAAACTCTGTAAATACACTATGGAATATTTCTTCTCCAACTTCTAAAACATCATTTTCTTCTACAAAAGACATTTCAAGATCTAATTGATAGAACTCTAATGTTCTGTCAGCTCGAGGATCCTCATCTCTAAAACAAGGTGCTATTTGGAAATATTTTTCAAGTCCTCCAACCATAAGTAACTCTTTATATATTTGAGGTGCTTGTGGTAAAGCATAGAACTTACCTTTAAAGTTTCTTGAAGGTACAACAAAGTCTCTAGCACCTTCTGGAGAAGATGCTGTAAGAATTGGTGTTTGTACTTCGATAAATCCCATATCATACATTTTATTACGAATAAAATGTAATACATCATTTCTAAGTAACAAATTATTCTTTAGTTTATTTCTTCTAATATCTAAATAACGATATTTTAATCTAGTATCTTCTAAAGCAGTTGTATCATCAACTATTTCAAATGGAATATCTTCTGAAGTATTTAATAATTCTAATTCATCTATAATTACTTCTACTTCTCCAGTAGGAATATTCTTATTCTTACTTTCTCTTTCCACTATTTTACCAACTACTCTAATAACGGCTTCACTCTTTAATGAAGAAGCTAAATCATAATATTTATTATCAGGTCTTACACATATTTGCATAATACCACTTTTATCTCTTAAATCTATAAAGATTAATCCTCCTAGATTTCTTTTCTTTTGAACCCAACCGAATAGTTCTACTTCTTCTCCAACATTCCGTATTGTAAATTCTCCATTATTATATTTTTTCATATATTATTCCCCCTTGTGATGACAATGTCCACAGCACTCATGACCTTCTTCATGATTGCCTCCACATTCACATTCATCATCAGATTCCATTAAAGATAGTTGCTCATCTAAATAATAAATTAAAGCCTCACAACTAACAACTTCTTCTTCTCTAGTTTTATTATTCTTAATTCTAATTTCTCCATTATTTAAATCTTCACTATTTAATACAGCAACGAATCGAGCATTTAATCTGTCTGCTTTCTTAAATTGAGACTTTAAACTTTTTCCATTAAATTCAGTATCTACACTAAATCCAGCTTCTCTTAATTCTTTAGCATAATAAATAGCATTTTTCTTTTCATCTTCATTAACATATAAGAAGAACATATCAATACCATCATCAATAGGTAGTTCTACCCCTTCGGCTTCAAGTGCATCAACTACACGGCCTGCTCCACTTGCCCATCCCACACAAGGAGTTGATGGTCCATCTATTTGTTCAGCAAGGCCATTATAACGGCCTCCTCCTAATATAACTCTATTTAATCCCATATTTGGATTAGTATCCTCTATTTCAAATACAGTGTGATTATAATAATCAAGTCCTCTAACTATAGTTGGATCTACTTCATAGTTAATCCCTAAAACATCTAAATATTCTTGAACACGTTCAAATCTTTCACGACTTTCATCATTTAAATAATCTATAGTTTTAGGAGCTGTTTTCATTAACTCATTATCTTTATCAACTTTACAATCTAATATTCTTAAAGGATTTTTATTAATTCTTTCTTTACAATCATCGCAAAAATCATCAATACTTGGTTTAAAGTGATCAATTAAAACTTGTCTATATTTATCACGAGACTCTTTATCTCCCAAAGTATTTAATCTAACTTTTAAATCTTTTAATCCTAATAATTTAAAAATTGAAATTGCTAAAGATATTGCTTCTGCATCACTCATTGGATCATCTGAACCTAATATTTCGGCACCAAATTGAGTAAACTCTCTATCTCTTCCAGATTGTGGTCTTTCATATCTATACATTGTTCCATTGTAATAAAACTTCTTAGGTTGATCTGCATCACCATACATTTTATTTTCAATGTATGCCCTAACTACTCCAGCAGTACCTTCAGGTCTTAAAGCAATTCTTCTTCCACCTTTATCTAAGAAATCATAAGTTTCTTTTGAAACAATATCAGTACTATCTCCAATACCTCTATGGAATAATGAAAAATCCTCAAATATAGGTGTTCTAATATACCCATAATTATACTTTTCCATTACCATATCAACTATTGAATCAATATACTTCCATTTCTTTGCAACATTTCCATAAATATCAATAGTTCCCTTTTGTCTTTGTATCATTCTACTCCTCCTAACAAAAAAAGATGGCTATTACAAGGGCGATTGCTCGCGGTGCCACCTTTTATTTCACTTTCATAACTGATAACGGAGTTACCCAGGCTTGTTTTGTTGAGATGTCTTCATTAAATTCTTATTAACCTTTCCACCAACCAGGTCTCTCTATAAATAATCACTTAACTACTCTTTCCCCAAGCGATACACCAATTATACCTTATTTCTTCAAAAGTTTCAATTCTTTTTTATATAAATCCAAATAATTCTCTGGACCTAAATCATTTTCTATAAAGAAATCTTTATTAAATAAACCACTTCTAGTTCTCAAAAATTCATTTATTAAATCATTAGAAAAACCATTCTTAGTAATTGAATCTTTCAAAAACATAGAAATAATATCTCCATATCCATAAGTAAATTCTTCTTGGATATCTAATCCACTTATTTCTTCTAAAAACTCTAATATATTTTCACTAAAATATGTATTTATAATCTTCATATAATCTTCATTATCTAAATTCTGATATACAGCATCTTTTATATATTCATCATCTAACAAACTAAGTATATAGCAAGATAATAAATAATTATGATTATCATCTTCTAAATCAATTAATTTATCTTGAGCTTCTTCTTTTAGAATATCTTTATTAATCATAAAATCTATCAGTAATCTCTCAAATAATTTAGAAGATACTTCTCCATTAAAAGATTGATAAAAATATCTATTATAGCTTTCTATATCTTCATTAAACTGCGTTAAATCATAAACATGGCCCATTTCATGAGCTAAAGTAGTTAGAGCGTGAACATCAGGTATAAAATCCCCTATCATAATATCTGCATCTTTATTTATTGGATTATATAAAGCAGAGCCCAAAGTATTATTTTCTAATTCAATTGAATAACTATAAATACCACTTTTCTTTAAATAATCATCAAAGAATTTATCTAAATATATACTTTCCATAAATTGATAAAATATATCAGTAAAATCATCCATACTAAGTATTGAATAATTCTCAGTTTTATAATCAA
>JAEEGL012258758.1_pt1 | contig 15551 bp, 11 predicted proteins | sample 9134231 | NCBI WGS metagenome assembly JAEEGL01 (sample SAMN16246548, study PRJNA631951) | gut metagenome | biome: gut microbiome; feature: rumen; material: fiber-attached | host: Bos | place: Iran: Karaj | collected 2018-10
CTGCCTTTTTTGACATCCCATGCCTGATGGCCAGCCACACAGCAAGCTCCGTTACTAACAGCGCAAAGGCTGGCATCCTTGGCATTTTCTGATAAAGTCCTGATAAAGCCATATACATTTACAAGCTCTGAACCGGTATGACGCTGCTCATCAGATACTACCGGATACTTAGTCTTCCAGGTCTGACACTGCTTTCTCCAATCATCGCCCTCAAATATATAGGAAGATGCCTTATTGTCTTTAGCATCAATCGCGCGGTCCATTGCTTCCAAAAATGTCTTGGCATCAGCACAGATCTTCATATCAAGGTGAAGTGTTGGTTTCTCCATTTCAGCAGGATCAATATCTACCATGATGACCTTGGCAGCTCTTGCCCAAGTCTTCCAGGTATAACCAACTTGTCTGATCGAAAGCCTAGATCCAATAACTACGCAAAGGTCTGAGTTCTGTATTGCAAAGTTACCTGCTCTGTCACCCATGTTGCCGCCTCTGCCACAGTACAGTGGGTGCTCATCTTCTATAAGGTCAATAGAATTCCAATATGTGCAGACTGGAACTCCAAGCTTATCTACTACTTTTCTAAATGCATCAAAGCCGCCAGAGATACGAACGCCACCACCAGCATAGATAACTGGGCGCTTAGCTTTTTTGATCTCTTCTATGACTTCCTTGGCTGCGCGGCCAAAGGTAGTCTCTCCGCCTTCATATCTGGAACCATCAGCCTTTATTACTGAACATGTCTTCTTGGAATCATCAAAAACTCCTGGTTCAAAGCCAATGAGCTCATTTGGATCAATCTCTGCTGCCTGGAAATTTACTGGAACATCGATCCATACAGGACCTGGTCTGCCATCATTCATGAGGTGCCAAGCCTTCTCCATATGGTATCTGATATCCTTTGGGTCTTCTAACATCACTGCATATTTGCAGATGTTTTCTGTCATCTTGGTGATGTCGTACTCCTGGTCACCGATGGCACGGGGAAGTCTAGGATTTACCGCATTTGGAGACTCTTTTGTCAAAAGATCTTCCATGAACCTTACAGTTGTATCATAGCGAACCTGACCACTAACAACGAACATTGGAAGTGAATCAAGCCAGCCTCCTAGTACACCAGTTATAGCGTTTGTTCCGCCAGGACCGGATGTAACGCAAAGAGCTGCTACCTTGTTCTCATATCTTGAATAGCTCTCAGCCGCAATAGCTGCTCCCTGCTCATGATGAAAGTGTGTGCAGTGCATACCCTCTGTATGACCAAAGGAGTTGTTGAGATACATGGCTCCTCCGCCTACAACAGTAAAGCAGTCTGTGACACCTTTTTTAACTAAAAAATCTACTATATAATCTGAAACTCTCATATTCTCTTACCACTTGATCCAAGGAGCTCTTCCTGTGTCAATAAGTTCTGAAAGCTCATCTCTCTCACGCGCTGTATCCATGCACTTCCAGAAACCGTCATATTTGTAAGCGGCCATCTGTCCGTCTTTTACCAGATTGTGCATAGGCTCTTTTTCAAAGAAAGTAGCGTCGCCCTCGATGTAATCGAATACACCAGGTTCAAGAACCATGTAACCGCCGTTGATCCTGGCACCGTCCATGCTCGCCTTTTCTCTGAAATCTCTAACAACTGAGTTGTCGTCCTTATCAATATCAAATACACCGAAACGCTGACCAGCAAGAATAGCAGTAACTGTAGCGATCTTGCCGTGCTTCTGATGGAACTTGAGGAGCTCGTTCATATCGATATCACAAACGCCATCACCGTAAGTCATGAAGAAGGCTTCGTTACCAACATGCTCTCTGATCCTCTTGATACGTCCACCAGTCATGGTGCTATATCCTGTATCAACTACAGTAACCTTCCAAGGCTCAGCCTTCTGTGAATGGAAGGTAGTCATGTTCTGATTTGCAAAGTCGAATGTTACATCGCAGTTGTGGAGGTAATAGTTTGCAAAGTACTCCTTGATAACCTCCTGCTTGTAACCTGCGCAAATGATAAACTCATTAAATCCATAATGAGAATACTCTTTCATGATATGCCAAAGGATTGGCTTGCCGCCGATCTCGATCATTGGCTTTGGTCTTAAGTGGCTCTCTTCACTGATTCTGGTTCCGAAACCACCAGCTAAAATTACAACTTTCATTTGTATTTCCTTCCTAAAAAAACTAACCTCTAAAATACACCCTTAAGTGGATAAAAGCAAATTTATCCTGTCTTCGTATCTAAAGCTCTCTCTGATCCTGGTTACTCCTGCTGCCGCTATTTCTTTTCTCAAGTCATCATGCTGCAGATAGTACTCTGCCTTGGCAATGGCATCCTCTATAGAAGAATACATCACGCATTCCTGCCCATCTACAAAGTATTCATAGAGCTCAGGCTGATAGGCTGACAGCAAAAAGCCTCCGCTTCCCATGATATCAAGGGCTCTTAATGGGATTCCCGTTTTATTTGCCTTAAGAACCGGGCATAGATTGATCTTGCTTGCTCTAAATACCTGTGGCATCTCTTTTAAATAATTGACAGAGCCGCAGTAATCTACATTTGATAAGAGTCTCTTTTCATCATCAGTAAGCTCATAGGTATAGAGCTTCACCTGATGCCTCTTGGACAAAATACTAAGAAGCGTCATTCTCTCAAGGTGCGTTATGTAAGAAGCCACCATCCATGCAAGTTCCTTCTGGCTTACCTGAATAGCATTTTCATTAAGGCTCTTAAATCTCTGCCTTACGCTTTCTGTGAACTCTTCTGTGATCACATCATCCACCAGATATTCACCATAGATCTGCATCTGTACCTTAACAAGGGCCTCTATGTAGCCCTTCTGGTATTCATCCATATGTGCCATGAAGCTTGGAAGCATAGACTCATAGAGCTTTCCAACAAAAGAGATCTCGCTTTCATACTTGCAATAATCAGTCTGAATGGCACTTAATCTATCCACGTTTACAGCAAGTGGCAGATAGTATACGTTATCAAGTCCTAGATCCTTGTAGTGCTCATAGTCTCCACGGGCAAAGAAGAAAATCTTATTGCATGGATAGTCCATACATTTAGTAGAAACAAGATTGGGCGGACTATCAAAAAACCATGAAACGTACTTGATATCATGCTTGTTGCAGACCTTGGATACTACCGGCCAAAAGTTCGTTGTAAGAACAAGGTCGTAGCTTCCTTCTGAAAGGTCTTTTTCCATCTGAGCTGTAAAAACAGGGTCTTCGTACTTATCAACTTCCTTGTCATAAGAAACGTTGTTACACTTGTGGCCTGCTTTGATCAAATAGTACACAAGATCGTATTGAATATATGAATTTAGAAAGTCATATAAAAGAATGTTCATCTTTTATCCAAACATATCCTTTCAGAAAAGTACTGTCCGATCCTAACGATCATGTGCAGTACGTCATCTTTTAATTCCTCTGGGAAACAGTCCAGTATTGGCGCAGTTTCAAAGCTAAGTACTCCATCAAAAGAGATCTCTTTTAGCCCTTGGAGTACTCCATCCCAGTCAAGAACGCTGGTGTTCTCTCTAGTTCTTGTAAATGTAAATGGCATCTGATGAAGATCGCCGATACCATCGTTTTCATGCATATGAAGGACCTTAAGCCTCTTTCCAAGAATAGTAATAAACTTGTATGGATCGATTCCCACAAGGTTTCCGTGACCTGTGTCATAGCAAAAGCCTAAGACTTCCGCTCCGTACTTGTCATTAAGAGCATCTATTCTATCAGCCGCCTTATATGCACTGCAACCAGGGCCCTCTTCCATGTGAGCCCCATATCCGTTATAGAGGTTTTCCATGCACATAGTGATGCCATATTCCTTGGCAAGAGGTGCCAGAAACTCAAAAAACTCCTGAGTTTTATTCCACTCTGCCTCTTCACTTCCATAATACCTTGTGAGCTTAAATCCATGTATTACTATGTTGTGGCAACCAAGGAACCTGCATATTTCCATGCTCTTTGGTCCCACCTGATTCCACAGATAATCATTTAGCTCAGTCTTTTCCCCGGGAACAAATGTAGGATAAGGCATATGCATCTGATTGATCCTGATTCCAGCTGCCTCTGCGCCCTTTTTATGTGGGGTAAAAAACTCTTCAAGTTCATTTACTGATTTATCAAAGAATCTGTTATTAACTCCCTGATAGAGGTCCGTATTTTTCTGATAGCTATTTAAAGAAAAGTCGCTGCAGGTAAAACCTGCCTTCTTGAGTCTCATGAACCCTTCGGAAGGATTCTCATCAAAGACCACATTCTTACTCTGAACTCCAATTTCAAGGCTCATGACTTACCTCCTTTCGCAGCGTTTGGATCTGCTGCCATATCAAGTCTATCCATATAGAAGGTGTCACAATACTCATCGCTGAACCATTCGATTGGATTTTTAAGTCCCATCTCTTTTAACTGGGCACTGATCTCTTTGTAATAGACATTACAGATATAGATTGCTGTGTCAGGAGACAGTTCTTTTAACTTTTCAGGACTCTCTATAGTAAGCCCGCAGAACTCCTCGCCCCATCTAGCGCTGTTATTGTCACAGGTAAAAAGAGGCTTGTACTCCTTACCATAATCCTTCATATAGGCACGGCACATATTGCCGGCACCAAACAAAACTCTTTTGTCATGCTTCTTAACAAGCTTGTCCATTCCGATGTGCCATGCAAAATGCTCAGCAATCTCATGAGCAAGTGACAGTATAGATGGTCTTATCATATCTGTCATGTTGCCGTAAGTATCAGCAAAATCCATGATAAATGCGCCGTCAAAGTGGATCTGCCTAAGTCCTCTTATCATAGAAAGCCAGTTGGTCTGCTGTCCCTTAAAGCATGCAGTATAAGGAAGAAGCGCAGCATCATGAACGCCGTCAAGGTCTCTGACTATAACTGCCTGCAGCCTTTCTCCTAGAGGAACTATTACTTCCTTTAGGTCCTGTCCGCACAAAGTGGCATTTCCCACATCAAAGCAGAATCCGAAGCGGTCTTTTTTGCCTGCTTTTGCATTAAGTTCATCTATCCACTTAACTGCCTCTTCTGCCTCAGCGCATATTCCTCTTACAAAATGACCATTTATGTCCTTGGTCATGTTTTTTAGAAGAATCCTTATATCACTTCCTGCGTCATCAGCTATCTTAGATAATTCCTGGTAAAAAGAGCTGTTAACTTCCCATTCTTCCTTTGGAGAAAGTCCAAGGTAAATTGGTGGAACAATGATAGACTCACATTTTTCTGCTATTGCCAGCTTAAGCGTTTCTTTTGCTAATAGCTTGAGGGTATCGTTGACTTTACCAATGTCAGTCTTTTTACTGTGTATAGTTTCTGCAGCAACTGTAGGCGCCATTGCTACTGGAAGGTGTAGGCCCAGTTCTTTTGCAGAAGTCGCAAATGCCTTGTTCATCTCCTCAGGGAGCTTTTCAGGATTCTCTGAAAGATAGACCTTTCCCTTCTCCCTCTTATAATTGTTGATTCCAAGATTTTTGAACTCCTGAGGCGAGCACAGAACAGCCGCATCCAGCATAGAATACTCAAAGCCTGCCGCAAGTATGTCTTTGATATTTTGTTTTGGTCTTAAGTTTCCGATAATGCCTGCAGATCTGCATATTATCTTCATGATATAGGTCACCTCTATAGTTTGCGTGTCAGCAATTACTTTATAACAATTTCTTCTCGATAAGTTCCTTTAGCTTGGTTGAGCTTGTGGACTGAGTATATGGGAAAAACTCCAGTGTTGCGCCATGTTTTTCAAGGAATTCCTTGAATGAAGCAAATCCCGGATCATTGACATAATCTGTTCCGGAGAACTGTACGTCGAAATGATGCATCTTCCAGGCATCCTCTGTTCCATTGAACATGTATGGTATCTCCACAGCTTCATCAACATATCTGCAGGACTTCACCATCTCGATTCGCTCGTCAAATGGCACGAACGGCTCAGTTCCCTTGAATCTGCGAACGCCTTCATCAGATACAACGCCCACTATCAGGTAGTCGCACATCTCTTTTGCTCGCCTGAACATATTGAGATGTCCAATGTGATAAAGGTCGAATACTCCGGCAATATAGCCCACATGATATTTCTTACCACCTTTTTTACCTACCGTGCTATTTTCGTAGCTTCTTACTGAATCATCACAAATAGGATGGCGCTTTCTAGGATATGCCTTACCGGGATCAAATATGCTGTATTCATGGATTCCCATTGCATCAAGCTGCTTCATTACTGAAAGATAGTTCTTGATGCAGATGATGATCTTGTATTCACCGTGCTTTAGCTTCTTTAACGTCTCAGGAGACCCTATCTCTACACCCTTGAACTTACCATCTGATGGCTGGTAGCCCTCTGGATAGAGCTTGTCTCCCCATCTCTTCTCATTATTATCAAGAACAGCGCTAACTTCATAGTCCTCACCGTATAGTGCAAGGAATCTCCTTGCAAACACGCCGCTTCCAAATAGGATGAGCTTTCTGGTGTCAGCCTGGTCAAAGATATCAACGAACAGGCGCTGGTAGTCGTCAACGGAGTAATTCATGCGCTGGCGGTTGGCGTTTATATCATTAGGATTTTTCCTATGTTCTTCATGATATTCTTTCAGTTCCTGCTCTTTTCTAAGGTCACGGAGCCAAAAGCTTGTTACATCACCTAGATAGCTAAGATGTTCCGCATTATCATATGGAATATTAAATCTCTTGTAGAGCTCATCCATTGGTAAAATCTGTTGCTGAGCAGGAGTTCCAGAGTATACGCTTGAGATTGCTCTATAAACAAGGGCATCTACAGGATAATCATTTATTACAAATTCCTGATCAAAGAACACAAATTTCCCATCTATAAAAAAGCTATTGAGAGGAATCATATCTACAAAAGCCTCTTTTTGAAGAAGTACTTTTTCCTCTTCCCATGGTTTCCTTTTTCTATTAAGCCTGCGTTTTTTCTGAGCCTCAGACTCTCCTTTTGGCGCAGGCATTTCAAATGCGCCTCTATAGGTATCAGAAGCTTTTAAAATATCTGCTTTAAATTCATCGAGCCTTTGAAGATACAGTTCTTTGTCAGTTATAAATAATCTCTCTAAATATTTCATGCCAGTTTCTGCATGAATGTAAGGCATGGTATATATTCCATCAGAAAGAGTTCCTTCAACTACAGGAACACCTCTTTCTTTTAGCTTATCCATATTGCTTGCTAGAGTTTCAAGCTTTTTCCTGCCTTCCTTAAAAGCCGCCTCTTTTGTCACAGTATCATTATCATGAATAACTGTGATCATAGCATCTTCGGCTCCCCTATCCAAAGAGCTTGTTACCTGCAAAGCATCAGAAAAAGAACCGTCTAATGAGCACTCAAACAAAAATGCATTGGCCATCTTATGGAAAAGACCATTTTCCATGAGCCTTGAATACAGCCTCTCCTCATCGAGAAATACTGTCTCTGGACTAATGTATGTAGGAAAGATCCTGATAGACAGCTCTTCATTTGGGACATAGCCATCAGCAAATAAAAATGCCGCATTTTGAAGATCAGAAAAAACAGAATAAGCCTTCCTTCTATCAAAGCCAGACTCATCAAACATTGTTTCTATCTGACTTTTGGAAAACATTTTGCCATCAAAATTATCATCAGGATTGCTATATGCTCTGTAATAATCTTCAATACTATCAAAATTTCTACCAGTATAAATATCTCTGTCTCCACAGAAATATCTGATACCAAGAGCATTATTCATTCCAAGAAGAAGTTTGCCAGTATTTTTAAGATGTTTTTTAACATATTTTAAAAGCTTATCTGGTTCTCTTAGCTTTTCTATTTCTTGTATACAAACAAAGTAGTCGTATTGTCTACTATCGTCATCTAACTCATATTCGCCATGCGAATTCTTTTGTATCAAAGTTACTTTTGTCTGTTTGGAAATTGTAAGCATGTTAAAGATAGCATCCTCTTCTCCGATGTACGCTATCTCACAGTTTTTTGGGAAGGGATACCATCTTAGAATTGCTGTTGGAAGTTCACGTGTGATCTGTTCTGCTACTGACATTTGATGTCCTCTCGCGAATACACGTCGTATATAGTTCAATTATATGAAAATAAAGTACTAGGTGCAATTACCCTTAATATTGGAACTGTAAGTACTCTTCCACATTTTGATACTTTATTCCATCTACTACTGCGTTTTTGCCACGGTACAATACTGTTCTTGAGATAATTTCGCCATAATTAAACTCTATCTCTTTGCATTTTTCTTCATCTATCAAATGTTTGTACTGTTCTTCCACAATATGATCACTGTGCTTGATCTCATACAATTCACATGTAAGATTTTCTTCATCATGAATGACCATATCAATCTCGCCAATGCTAAATAGTAACTTAAACACCCTTTTCTTCTTGGATAACTTCTTTTTAGTTTCTAAGAGCACTATGTCTTCCAGCATCCTACCTCTTACTTCACGAAGTATTCCCTCGCAGATTGCCTGCCTTTCCTTTATAGGATACTTGGAGAACATCTCATCCTTCATGAGAACATGCACCAGAGCCTCTGCCTGGCAATATCTCATTCCTGGCTTAGTAAATATAATCTGTTCTTTAGGTTCTTTCACACCAATCTGTTCAGTTGGACAATTAACTATTAGATCAAGCAAGTAAAGATATGACTTTATCTCTTCTACATGCTCCTTAGTTATCTCAACTGACATATCTTTTTTATTTCTGATGTCTAATATCTTCTGTAATCTCTTCGTTATTTCTTTGCAATCAACCTTTTCTAGTATGCTTTCTCTAGACTCAATCATAGACTTCTTGCGTTCAAGTTGTCTTGCGGTGCCTAGGTCATGTGATACAAAATCCTTAGTAAGAACTGATACCAGAAATCTGTGGTTCATGTCTTCGATTATTCTGTTAATAGCTCCGGTTAGTTCTCCTGCTTCGTATAGCTCTTCCAAGTGCATGAAATGTCCGCCATACTGATAGTTAGCCAGACTATGCTGTATGTTTCTAGCTATGGCCGTATCGATATAGCGCCTTGTTGATTCATCATCGCGAAAAGAGATGCTTTCATCAAGTAGCTCCGCGTCATCAAAGTTCTTTTCCCCAATCATGAATGTTCCGCCGTAGCGAATGTATTCATCAACATCATTGATTCCAAGAAGTCTCGAATACTCCTTGAACGGAATAAAAGTAGTATGTATCGTATAAGCTCTATCATATAGCTCATCACCAGTGCTGAGCAGGAATCCAAGTGAGTCCGTACCAGACAGCACTATCTTCATGCCCATTGATGCATAAACATCAGAGAAAAGAGACGCTGAATCAATGAATTCTCCCAAAAGTGTTACTTCATCAATAAACACATACTTGATTCCATCACTACTCATCTTCCTAAGATCTTCATTAAGCTTATCCATGGTATCTGATGTCATGATCTTGATATAAGCCGTCTCATTTGCAGGAAGTTCAGACATAGCCTGGAAAATAATAGTTGTTTTGCCAGTACGTCTAAGTCCATATATTAGGCAGACTTTTCCTGGTAGACCATATTGAAGGTATTTTTTCAGAGGTGCAATGCAATCTCTTTCACCGTACTTCTTGGCTACTGAGCACATATTCTTAAGAGCACTACCTGTAACTACTCTGGTATTATAGGTATTCCCCTGTCTCTGCTTATTTATTCCAAAGTAAGACTTATCCTCTGCCACAAAGCTTCCATAGGTTTCATCCTCAACTAGCTGTTTAAGCTCTTCCTGAAGCTGTTTTCTTCTTTTTATCTGCGATAAAACTGTAGCTTCATCCTTGCCCTTCACATACTTGTTGATCTTCTTTCCACCTTCATACCACTGAAGGTACATTCTGGCCTTACCTCTGATAACCTTGTATGTTAAGTTGCCCTTTGGCAATGAATCTATCTCAGCTATGATTGCTTCCAACTTGGTATCTGTCATAATACTTCCTCCATATATTGAGCATAGCAAAAAGCAACCCTAAAAGCAACTTCTTTGTGCACAAACAGGGTTGCTTTTAGAGTTATCATCAAGATATAATAGCAAAGGAGGAAAAAGCAATGGAAATCCGCGCTTACAGTGAACTATATATAGACACTGCCCCAAATATCTTAGGGCATATGTTTGATTTCGCCATAAATGAAGTTGGCCTTGAAGCAAATGAATTTGCCAACCGCTTTGTTGTCTCACCTATTTCAAAAGAATTTGAGAAAGGTAATCCTACTTATGTTGCAGGCAAAACAGGGCCTGAAATAGCCAAATTAGTTCTTACTGGTAGTGGTTATTCGAAAAGATTTCCAGATGAAGTAATGTACATAGATAGAAGTCCGGAGTACTGGGCTGGCTGGTCTCTTGCCTACTATCAGTGGCTTAGGAACTACCATTTTATGCACATTCTCAAAGCTGCACCTTTTTCAAAAATACTCGAAATGTATCCAATCTATCACGAAATGGATATCAATCAATTTGCAGATAGATTGGATGATATATTAAAAGCTTTCTATCCCCAAACACCCCTCAGGAGGTATAGAGAAATAGTTGGATTATCACAAAGAGAACTCTCATCCATATCAGGAGTTCCTCTTAGGCAGATACAGCTTTTTGAACAAAGACAAAGAGACATAAGAAAAGCACAGTCAATAACTGTGCTTATGCTTAGCAAGGCTCTTGGATGTAGTATGGAGGATTTGATGTAGCAAGTCAAAAATCAAGCGAATCGCAGCATTTATCGCCGTTTCCGAGATTGCTTTACATTTTTATGAGCGAATATTCTACTACTCATTACACTTTTATGAGGGAAAATTTTCGTTTCGTTACATTTTTATGAGGGAATAATTGCAACGTAAAATTATGAAGATTTATGAAAGATATATAAAATTATGAAGAATTATGAAGAATTATGAAAGCTATACTGAATTATGAAAGATTATGAAAAGCATTTGCTTGCACGCGCAAGTAACGCGTGCTATTACTTAATCACAAAGAAATGAAAGGAGCATGTCTTTATGGCTAATACAGCCCCTGTTTCTGCTCGTATTGAAACTGATTCCAAAAAACTTCCTGATATAAATCACTTTTCCACCAAAGATATTATCAAAGCCGAATTTGATGCAGAACTTCAAAAAGGTGTAGTTTCCATCAATAATGGCCACACTCACTCCGCCGGCGATGTTGATAAAATGCTTGCTGATGAATTTGGAATATAATTTCGATAATAGAAAAAGCAATGTGTCTTTAGCACATTGCTTTTTTTCATATACTTTATCCTTTTGTTACTGTATATCTGTACTTAATATCTTGTGGCTTTAAAAAATAGGGCGTTGCTCCCACTTTTTCCATAAGTGCCTTAAGATTAGGTCTATTGCCTTTATTCATATCGACCCACTCATTATATTGATCATCTCCTATGAAAACTAATGGTGAAATTCTAATATTATATTCTTCTTTTCCAAATTCTTTCAGCAAATTTGGTCCATCTACAATTTTGTAATAGGTAAATGCCTCCAACACACAGCGAAGCATGGTTTCTGATTTCTTAGCCTTCCCTCTCTTCAATTCTAAGATATATACATCTTTTTCATTATCGTTGACGGATAGTATATCTATCTCTCCATACGGATCTGTTATTTTTGTTTTTAGTGGAGTCTGATAGTCTATTATTTTACCAATATAATCAAAAGCCCCCTGTTCCTGGCTTTGATTATATAAATCAATAGCTATTATCTTTTCTCTATCGTGATTCGCAAAAAGTGGATACTTCCCTTGATGATTCATATCATATTTCTTATGCACTTCGGTCCTAGAACAAGTTGCAATTTCATCCAGCTTTTTAAAATTTTCTTCCTCTAGTAAAAATTCTGCAATAAGCTCAGTGCATAACCTATCATTATCAGTTGTTCTACTTCGATAATTGATAAAGTCCTGTGAATAAAATGTTTCCGGTTTTCTTATAGCCACAACACAGTTATCAATTATAGTGTTGCTTGTGTAATATTCTGCCATAACAAAGCCTCCATTTTTTTTAAACTAAACTTCTGGATTACATTTTGTATAACAATGCGCATTGTTCTTCCAATGCTAAATATTCATCTCCAAATCAATATATTCGCATCTTTCACCCCCTTTTCATTTAACTGCTTTTTCATCATTTCATAATGGTTCTTATTAGCCACAACAAACGTAGTATCCGCTATATCACTTATATCTCCAGGCTTAACTACTGGTATTCCTGCAAACTCACTTATAGTCTCCGCTTTATTGTCAATAAAGCTATCCACCTTGATGCCGTTTGAATCTAGATATACCAGACACTCTCTACCATAATTACCGGCGCCAAAAATAATTTTCTTTTTGTTCCCAAGTCCTTTGCATGCTTCAACCACTTCCATTCGAGGACGTTCTGATTGCATTAGTTCTTCAGCTATATTTTCAGCATTATTACATATTTTTTCGTAGCCTTCCCAAACCCATGGAAGCACGTCTTCTTTTGAGATAATCCCCTTTGTTAAGGCTTCATATATCTTGTCCTTAAGCCATTTGTATGAAGGATACACATCCTCATCAAAAATCCTTTTCCCCTTTAACAAAAAAAAGATATTGCCTACAAATGACTGAAACATGTAAAGATAAACCCCCTTTATATACGGCAACTTATCCTTCCATTCGGCTAATAAGTTTTCAAATTCGCCCTTAGAAAAAATGATCGCTTTGCCAGAATTCATGGATGCAGTCGGTCTATCAGTTCTATAGAAGTACAGTGTATCTTTTATATACATTGCCCTATCAGCACTTGAAATAACCTTTTCCACAAAGCCTATGTCCTGAAAAGCTGCTCCAGAAGTCTCCCGAAGCTTGATCCCATTTTCTTTCAAAAATGATGTTTTATATATACCACGCCAAATAAGATAGTCTGACTTATATACCTCATCTATGAATGTCGGGTCAATGACATGCTCATATAAAGACATATCGTCAGCAAATGTAACTATTTCCTTTCTAATTTCCTTTCCATTAGAAAGGCTGATAAAACTGGAATAATCTGCTTTTACATAGTCCAGATCAAATGAAACAGCCTTCTCATAAAGAACTTCATACATGTTTTTATGTATATAATCATCTGTCTCCAGAATGGCTATGTAATCTCCCTTAGCCTCAGAAATACCTAGATTAACCTGATATCCATAGCTTTTCCTGTCAGAAAGGATCACACGAATATTAGAATATTCCTTTTCGTAGGCATAAAGACGCTCCAATGTACCATCAGTTGATCCCGCATCGATAAGCAATACTTCAAGCTCTAAAAAAATAGTTTGAGAGATCAAACTGGTGAGACATTGGTCAATATATTGATATACATTTAGGCTTGGTAAAATTACTGTCAGCAATGTTTCCCTCACTAAAAAATAGCTTCTTTTTCGTTAGAAGCAATGTTTTGCATTTCCCTATACAATTCAAAGCGATCATCAATATCTGCTGGGATTCCATAAGTTGCCTCTTTAAGTCCTCTTTCGAGTACCTCAGGGTATACCTCTTCCGTATTTTCTTCGTTAAGCGCAAGGACAAGGCCTGTATGTTCGTCTCCAACATATGTTCCAAATCCTTTGACCGCTACGCCCATAAACTCCGAAACATTATTATTGATTTTGTTATCGCTGACATAGAAACAGTCTACTTTTATCTTTTCCTTCTGTAAAAATTCAAAATAGCGCTTTGCCTTTATACCGCAACCATATATTGCTATTTTGTCATAGTGGGCACAGAAATCACACAAGCTTTCCATTTCTCCATCATTCCATTTCAATTGTTTTTCATCTAAATTATTGTTAAGAACATTCTCAAAAAGCTTATATGATACGCCTCCATACTGTTTTATTTTATCTTGATAAAACTCATAAACTTCCTTATCAAGTATTCCTTCCTTTTTCAGCTTCAGCAAGGAGCTAGTCGAATATCGCCCCATCCTTTTGCCCCAATTTCGTATTGCTATTTCCTTGTTTTTATAATAATCAGGTAATGAGTTTAGCGCTTCCGGCCAGTATTCAAGCCATATCTCAAATATCTCTCTGTGCCAGGAAGACTGCTTTTTCATTGGCGTCCCCCAAAAATATTTACTAGTCAAATTCATCAGTAGTACTTTAGCGTCTTGCCCTGCCCTTTCGATATCTAACAGCCTTTCAAACAGGAAACAAACATGCGAAAAATTGCGCCTATTTACCGTAAGATATCTCTCTGAAAGCATTTTCCAATCTGTCCCTTTAATAATGCTTTCCTTTCGCACTATAACTGCTCCGAACAAAGCACATACACACGCATATTCTTCAAAAAGACTGTTTAGCTGTTTTTCCTCATATATTCCTCTTTTCCAGCCTTCATATGGATTAACAACTATCGCATCATACTTCTTAGAAAAAAAATATCTTAGAGAATAAAGCAATTCTTCACTTGCTCTTAATGAATCCGACCTAATCCAGGCATAATCACAGCATACATCTTCTCCAACCTTTTCAAGCATACGATACACTTTTTCATTAGCGTGAATATATGCAGGAAACTTAACATAAAATAGATTATCACTCTTTTTTTGATAATATGACACAATTTCCTCAGTATCATTATCTTCGCTTGAATCAGCTATATATAAGCAATAATCCAACTGAGAATATAAAGAAAACTCTCCGTCTAATATTTCTCTAATGTATGCGGGATTATTATATGTGGGTACACAAACTACTAACTTCATACACCATTCCTAACAGATCAATAAATAGTTACTGTTTCCTTCGTTGCAAATATAATTGGTATGCATATTCATATATCTCTGAATATGTCCTATATCTTATTTCTTGACTATTTGGTATATCATTTAGATACGCAATTGCTTCATCATTATGTTTAAAAGCTACTATTACATTCTTAGACTTATTAAGACTCAAGTACTCTATTGGATTTACGATTTTAATTCCATCTATTTCCTCTTTACGTGACGAAGAGTCTAGTACACACTCAATTTTTATGCCATTCCTCTTCATTATCCAGCATATCTTTTCTCCAATATTACCAGCCCCCCAAATAATCACTTCCTTGTTGAAATCAGGAAATGCCATGCCAAAGATTTCAGCTATATAATTATCAAAGAAACTATTCTCAAAAATAATATTTTCTTTTTGAAGCAATTTAAGATCTACTTTTGCAAAAGGATTATCTACTGGTTCAACTTCATACCCATACAAGGCATATATTCTTTGGGCCAATTTAAAATCATACCTAAGTAAACCATGCGAACCAAATGGCATATTTTTAGTAATTATTTCATAGGTCGTAGCATATCCATTCTCAATAGAAAAAGACTTTGCCACATCAAAAGGCGCAATATTCATATCATCACTAAAGGAAATAACTACGTCTTCGTTCCAACCATATTCATCCAAACATTTTTGAATATAATCTATGTTATTAGTTATCCATTTTTTTATCGCTCCTGTATTTCTGAGAGAAAGTCCTCCATTTCCAACATATAGTACCTTGCTTTTTTCCTTTGTGTGATAGCAAAAACCTACTGGCCAAGGAGCA
>JAEEGL014253199.1_pt1 | contig 15551 bp, 15 predicted proteins | sample 9134231 | NCBI WGS metagenome assembly JAEEGL01 (sample SAMN16246548, study PRJNA631951) | gut metagenome | biome: gut microbiome; feature: rumen; material: fiber-attached | host: Bos | place: Iran: Karaj | collected 2018-10
CTGTCCCAGACCGTAGTGGACTGCATTCGGCACATTGACCTTGCCGGCGGCCTAGAAGAACTTCTCTATGCGCTTTCGTCCATCTCTTACGGTCAGCTGAAAGAAAAGGATATGCTCGTCTGTCTGGAGGCGTATGACAACGCTTCCCTGTGGAGCCGGACGGGATATCTTCTCTCCTTGTTTCAGAGCAGCATCGGCGTGGGTGATAAGTTTCTAAACACCTGCCGCATAAAGGGAAACGGCGTAAAGAACAAACTTGCCGACGGAAACAAAGCCTTGAAGTTTGTCCCCGGGTGGAATCTGTTCGTCCCCAGGGAAATGGGTAATATGATAGCAAAAGGAACGGATTATGGAACAGAAGTCATATACTAAGAAGGAACTCCGTGTATTGATGGAAGCCACCGGATATCCTATGGCGTCCATAGAGAAGACCATGCGCCTGCTGGAGCTACTCCGGGCCATCAACGAGGATGCTTTTCTTTCAGAAAACCTAACGCTGAAAGGCGGTACGGCCATCAACATTATCCATTACAGCGAAATCCCAAGGTTGAGCGTTGACCTGGACTTCGACCTTGCCAAGAATACACCAAAGGAGGAAATGCTCGCTGTTAAAGATGAAGTATCCGAAAGAATCCGGGGCCTTTCTGCGTCCTTGGGGTATTTCCTGAGCGACCCCCGCCCCAATTATGCCATCCACCAAACGGATTTGTATTACCAAAGTGCAACCGGAAATCGGGATAAAATCAAACTGGACATCAACTGCCTTTCCCGCTGTCACATCTATGATACCATTGTACGGGAAGCGTTCAACCCGTTCATTCCGGAAGAGAAACTCTCCGTTCGCATACTTTCAGAATACGAGCTATTCGGGGCCAAACTCAAGGCGCTTCTGGAAAGGAATACTCCCCGGGACATCTTTGATGCCTATACGATGGAGCGGAAAGGCTTATACGGCGATGCCGAGTCCACATCCTTGATTCGCAAATGCATCGCTTATTACCTTTCCCTCTCGCGTGGTGTAGACATTCCTCAGGCACTTGAGGCCATCGGTAGGCGACCAACTCAGGATTTCAAGAAGCAGCTATTTCCAATGCTCAAGACCGGATATGGATTCGTTGACAGAGACTTGATGACATCCGAAGCCGTCAAATGTGTCTCCCGTTTTATTGATTTTACCGAAAACGAACACTTGTATCTTGAAGAGGCTAGGAAAGGTTATTATCGGCCAGACCTTTTGTTTGAGAACGAATCGGCAGTGCGGATTGCGGAGAATCCTGCCGCCAAGTTCTATATCCTTAACCGCGCGTAGCTATATTTCTTCTTTACATACCCTCAAGCGCAGCTGTTTGACTTCTGCACTTCCCTCTCCTGCTTGGAGAGCAATGGTGAGATGCATACGTTTGCGGTGGCGTATGCGGAGAGGCCGGGGTGGCTATGCCGCAGGAGCTGTATCATATCGGCACTTCCGGCTATGGCCTGCAGATCCTCTGCGAGAACATCTTCTACAAGGACGATGTGCTGTTCCTGCTCGTTTCCGTGAAGAATTCATCGGCCGTGAGCTACGAACTGGCCACGCCGCGATTTGCCGTGGAGAGCGCCAGGCGGACGAAGCGGGGCTTGCAGTATGAGAAGGCGGTGTTCCCAAGGGCTTCTTATGGATTGGGCGCTATTGCATCCGATACAGAGGGTCGGCTGGTGTTTACCTTCGACAAGATTGCCCTGGTGAAGGGGCAGGTGTTCCGCATGTACTTCTATGAGAAAGGCGGGGCGAGGAATCTGGTGGTGACGATGAATGGGAAGGACGTGAATGGGGCGAGGAGGTTATGAGGAAAGCCCGGGCTGGAAAAGCTATGTATTCTGCTCCTCAATGTAATAAAGAGCGATCTCAATTTCATCGTAATCTAAGGCGCCGTCTGATGCTCGATAGATATCACCTTGCGTCATCCCTGGCTGGAAAACCTTTTTCACGGAACTCACAATATTATCCAGAATCTCATCCGAATAAAGATTGTTTACATCCATTTGTTGGTTAATCACGGCCTTTACCAAATGCATTTTAATCGTGTTTAATTGCACTCCTCTCGCTTCTGCTATCTCTTCCATTGATAGACCATCCAAATACATGGAAAGCGTAATCTCCCAGGATTTCTTCTTTTTTGAATAGCAGCTTGGGATAGCAGACAAAATGAAATCTGAAATTTTATGTTTTATCTCATCTTTGCTATTGCAGATACGCGTTTGCAGTCTTAACATGCCTATTCCCCACTTATTTGTTATCGTATCTTTTCTTTGATCATTCAACTTCTGGTGCGGATCATCGTGCATGCCTCCATCGACCTCAATAGCCAAAAGAGTTGAATCCATAGAAACCAAGAAGTCGTAATGAGAATCTGTATCCAAAATAAAATTTAGTTCATCTTCGTTAAACAATGACGAAGTCGCCGTTTTTTTAATCTTCTTATATACTTCAGATAGAGGCACATGTAAAGAATAGGTCATTTGTAATTCATTCAGTAGATCAACGATGACCATCTCACCGTCAGTGCAATCCTCACTGAAACTAGCGCATCTCTCCCCTGTTCTAAAATCTGGCATCGCGTCAAAGATGTATGGTGTTGAACTGTCATAACGATTACAGAAAACCTTTAGCAAGCCAGACGGGATAGGATTAGTCTCCTTATCGGTGCACAGCGCCCTATAATACTTCAAGACGTTTCTGTGGTATAGGGAGGCGTTCCCAAAAACAATAAAGGCATCTTGAGCACGAGAAACAGCGACGTTCAACATATTGGGTTTGGTGTCAATAAACCTCATCTGATAATCGTTGCTTCCATACACTGATGAAAAGATAACTATAGGCGACTGGGCCCCTTGCAATTTATGAACGGTTCCAACCACAATAGGCTTAAGTCCGTTTTCTGCAGCATCGCCTTCCGCATCTTCCTGCTCGTCGTTTTCTTCTGTATCAGGCATCACAGTTTGAATACCTATATTTGAGAGCTTGGAATTCAAAAGCTTTTCCTGTGCTTTGAAAGGCGTAACAATCGCGATAATATCCTCAAGACGACTATATCTCCCTTCATATTCTGTCAAGATGTTTTGCCTTTGCTCGACAATCCAATTCACAATAGCATCAGCTTCTGTCTCATTAATTCGTGATGAGTTTGATGGAGGTATGGACGACTCGCCTTCTATAGGAATAAATGAAAAAGGATGATATAAGAACTCGCCCTTCTCGGCCGTCATCGGATTCAATAGCCCATTGTATACTAACTTATTACAGTATTCGATAATCTCTTTGCGGCAGCGCCTATGTTCGACAAGCATTATACCCCGCTGACCAGGAAGAGCCTTATCTTCAACAATGTTGCATGCTGACTGTCCAAAACCTACCATATTTCCGGATGAGGCAAGCATACAACGATGTTCGTATAGACTTATGTCCTCTTTGGAACTAGGAATATGAGATTGAATTAAATCTCCTATATCAAGTTTCTGATGCAATCCATGGATTGGTTCCAGTTGCTGAGCATCCCCAAAGATGATTGCCTTCTTGGCAAATGCGAACGCGGCTGTGCCAATTTCAGGAAGCGTTTGCCCGGCTTCATCCAAGATAAGACAATCAGCAAATGAGAATAAAGGATTTAATTCTCCTTCTCTAATATAAGAGCATAACGATACCGAAGAATGAAGAGTCGTTACAAAACAAGGTGTTAACATAGCCTTCTGACGCAGCATTCTGTCTTTTTCCTGCCGGTTACCCGGACGCTCATCTGTAATATATGCTTCATTTACCCATCTAGCCTCCCAGTACCTAATAGATGATACAAATGCGCTATAGCGGTATGTGACATCCAACAATTCTTGGAAATGCTCCTCGATACACTCATCGCTGGGATCAAACTCTTTATACTGTATAGAGCATGGAATTAGCCTTCCTTCATAAAGGTCTTTCTGTAATACTGAGTACCACTCAATTATTCTGACCGTCTTGTTTTCGTACAAGAAGTCAAGTATGGCAGCTATACCTTCGGATATGCGATCGCAGAAATAGAGAACCTCTTTATGGAGGCGGGCCACAATGCTATCCATAGATAATCCGTCTTCAAAATGCTCTCTGATGACATCCCGAGCATTATTTATATACTCTTCTGTTTCAACACCAGGTTGATTGCCGTCTCCCGGTGATAACGGTCCCTTGCAGAATGCCTTATAGTTTCTATCCGAATCAGGTTTGAAATGAAAATACCTTTTGGTATACTCATTATCTTTCGATGAAACATACGTTGCATATCCAATTACGTGGCCATTCAAATCCGGCAAGAATCTAATACAATTCTGTTCATCGCTACTAAAGCTATCAATTATATTAGTAACGGCCTTATGTGTCGAGGCGCAGCAAAGAGCCATAAATGGTTTATCTTCATCAATAGCGCTCTGCACAATTTTCGTAGCTATTAGACTCTGTATCAATGTGGTTTTTCCGGTCCCCGGAGGGCCATTTACCACCATTATGTCCTCCAACGATTCATATTTAAGCCATGTTAGCAGTGCTTTACGTTGAGAGCGGGAAAGAGGATATTTATTATTCATTTGGCCGAAATGGCGTTTCCCAGCCTCTGAATACTCGTCTGTTTCGATACTTACCGGAAGACGCGTTGATTTAGTGTTCGGCAAAATCAGACTATGAAGAAGTTGCGGCACCTCAACATCATCTTGCTGGAGATTATCACTAAATAGTGTCCGAATCCGTTTTGTGAAATCAGTCGGCTTCTCTATATGAATAAAAGGATTAAACTCTGCTTTTAACCCGGGCTCTTTACACTTATATGAATCCATTGAATGTCCGGTCATTCTTTGAAATGCATTTTTAACCGCATCAATATATTGCACCAGGGACGTGTTTTGATTCACTTCAATGGCATAATGGCGCTCATACTTTTCGCAAGTAGTAAAAACGTACGTTCCCTCATATTCTGACTCTATCACATAATCGCTCTCCCCGGACTGTGGTGACATAAATTTTCTCGGAACGTATATGTTGTGGAAGCTTAGATCACACCGAATCTCCCACTCTCCCGTCAGATTATTTTGACTAGCTGCTAAAGGAAACCAAAAGGGGAAATATTCAAAGGTGCTTTCTTCTTCATCATTCCGGCGTACCCGGATGGGTGCGACCAAGAAAACGATTGCTTTCTGTGTCCTTTGTGAATATGCATGAAACCTTTGAGCCAACGCCTCATCAACGATTCCTTGTAGAAGATTATTCTCTGGGCCGACTTCTACTTCTTCGGCTCCATCACCACCTTCATTTAGGATATCACCTTCCGGTTCGTTCTCATCTTGTTGGAGAACTTGAGCGGCTTGATTATTATTCCGTTGATCTATTGGCTTACGGGTTGGTACGCTCGTATAAAACAGGCTGCGCCAATAATACATCAACCAAGAATGAATTAGGTCAGAATTGGAATGCATAGTGTAGTTTTATGGGGTACACAAAATTACTAAATCATCTTTAAAGGACAAAACACTTGAAAGGAAACATTTTATCGGCGTTTAAATACGTTAAGTCAGCAATTCATAATTGTACTTATGTGAAAATATGCTTCAAAAAACCGAGCTCCTATAAAAAAACAAGAGTTCTTCCGAATCGTAAGTCTTACATAGGTTTGAATTGGGACAACCTTACTCAAAATAATATTGGCTACACACCAATACTAGTTGTAAACGATTTTAAAGATAAAGATAAAGATAATCAGTATATCATAGATAGATATGATAAAGAGATTAAGGAACGTTTCCCAAACACTTATAAAAAAGATTCTGTTATTAGACGCATTGAATTAGCATGGAACAATAATGGCTTTGCATTCTTGGAGATGCAAGAGTTCTTATTCCTTAATAAAGTAATTGAGGGGGACTATGTTATCATATTTGACAACCTCGTATCTACTGATATAGATAATATAGAAAGAAATATATCTATCGTCTTACACCTTGCAGCTCAATTTTTTAATCACCCCAGAGTCATTATCAATGACCGTTATTATAATCATTACTGGTGTTCAGATCCAATTATTCAATTTAATTGCTAACTGTTATGTGTTATTGAGGATCTCTATCGTCCTTTGGGCGTCTTCGCGGGTAAGGCCGCATTTGGGGGAGGTTAGGATGACATGCGGGCGCTGATCGGCCAGGAATTCGTTCTGGGGGCAGAGGATTACGTATTCCTGATCCTCTACGCTGTGGTCATGCATGAAGGATTTGATGGTTTTTCCTTTGCCCTTCGGCCCGCGGTTGGCGACCTCGACATAGCTAAAAATGTTTCCAGTCCGATTCTGTCGGTCCCAAGCGCCTTTATAGATACCGTAATAACGGGACTTTGGCTTGCGGGAGAGCAGGATGATGGCAGCATCAGGGATGGCCTTGAATATAGACTCGAGGTTTGCAATACAGTCGGGATCGAACACGGGGCAGTGACGGTCCATCGTAGGTAGTCCTTGCGCCTCAAGGGAAGCGGTGTACTGCTCCGAAGTAACGACACCGTCATACTCCATAAAGATGTACTTGTGCTCTTTGAGCGCAGAGTTGAGATTCCGGATGCATCGTGCTAACATTTCCTCTCCGGTCGTGGGGTGCTTTGCGGTTTCTTCAATGATCTTCAGACAAGATTCTGAATAAGCCCTGTGGCTTTCGTTGATGTAGGTATGTGCCATATTCTATTAGTTTTTGATTAACACCTACATATACGGCTAATTGTCGAGTTATGTAAAGGGCTATTCAACAAAAGAAGCTGGATTGAAGCTATAATTCTCTCCGTATCTGACATACCCTAACTGGTTAGTAAGCAGTGGCGTACCACCGATGACAGTGCCGCTACCGCCATTGTAGTGGGTGTGGCCGAAGATCCAGGCGTCGATGTCGTGGGTGGCTAAAAACTCATCATCATCCACCATGAAGCCACTGTTCAGGCGACTGGCAGGGTGATTGTCGAACACTTTGTTTTTCGTTGGGCAGTGGTGAGTGACTACGACCTTGCGCGTTGCCGAGGAAGCGTACAGGGCTCCGTCCAGCCAATCCAGGCAGATGTCGTGCAGGCCGTTCAGTTCGCCGGCAAAGAGCAAGGCGCTCTTGTAAAAGATAAGGCGGAAATCGTTCATCCCGTACTGCAGGTCTGCTATGCAGGAGTTCGGCACTTTACTCCACAGGGTAGTGAAGAACAGCTCCGTGTCGCCGATGATCACGGATTTGTTGTTTAGGTACCGTACGTTCGAGCGAACCTCCATCTCGAAGTCCGTCAAAGTATCACGGAGCTCGTATCCACCGTAGTACTCGTGGTTGCCGGGAACTATATACACCTGCTCATAGTGGTCTGCGAGCCAGTCGAAGTATTCGTTGTGCATCATCTGATAGTTACCCAGATAGATGATGTCTCCTGCTAGTACGAGGATATCACCAACGGGCTGCAGGCTGTGCTCAAAGAGCCACGCCCGGTTTCCCTGCATCTCTATGTGCATGTCTGATGCGTACTGTATCTTCATAATTCTTCGATCGTTCCCGATGTTTCATTGAGCCTGAATGCCTTCCGGCAGTCTAAGCATGCGTAATAGCTGCGTATGACCGGGGCGGTCTCCTGTTGGGTGTGTCCAAAAATCTGGTACCAACCAGGGAGTTCTTCGAAATCATCGGCCATATCTTCGACGTCGTTCCACACAGGGCTTCCATAGGCGTATCGCCCCCAGCGGCTGTATGACACCTGGGCCAGAGCATTGAGGAGCCGGGGTCTTCTGGCGTTGTCGTGCCAGAGAGAATTGAGACAGTCAGCGACATCATCTACGCCAACGCCATCGAAAAGGTCTTTGTTAAACTGAAGCCAGCCCATCTTGACGCCAGCATGCGTGAACAGAAAACGCTGCCCGGTAACCTGTACTGTCTTTGCCATGTTGAATAGTCCGGAGTTCTTCTCCAGTTTCTCCTGGATACGTACAGCGCGAATATAGTCCTTGCGCCCGCCGGCGAGGGCTTCGAAGATGTAATGGAGGTCATGGTTACCTAGCAGCAGCGTGATCTCCGAAGGGTGCGCCGTCTTTAGCTCCAGAATATCGACGAATACCTCGTAGGCATCCCTGGGACTGATGTATTCGTAGTCATAAGGATCCAAATAGTCCCCAAGGAAAACAACGTGTTCCCCTAACTTGAGGGCATTTTCCAAAGGCTTCCTCCAGAATTCCCTCCCGTGTATGTCTGGTATGATTATCATTTCAATATCTTTATTATAGTATTGAATATCAGTATGTTAAACAACAAATCCCGGCCTTGTGGGGTCGGGACTATAAAAAACGCCCCCGTCGGGGGCTAGCAAGTGCTGTTTGCAAAAACTTGAAAAGTCCTGCAAAGTTACAGGTTTTTTTTGAAAAAATCAAGTCCCTTAAGATTTTTCTTTACTTGTTAAGGACCTCGTCAACCATCCCATAAAGCTGAGCCTCCTGGCTACTCATCCAGAAATTACGGTCTGCGTCTAATGCGACCTTTTCTATGGATTGCCCTGAATGCTTGGCAATGATAGTGTATAATTCCGCCCTACACTTCTCAATTTCTTTCGCCTCAATTAGAATATCACTTGCTTGCCCACTCACACCGCCGAGCGGCTGATGAATCATAATGCGTGAATGTGGAAGGGCTGATCGCCTCCCTTTTTCTCCCGCGCATAGTAGAACAGCCCCCATCGATGCGGCCATCCCAGTACAGATAGTTGCCACCGGAGGGGCTATCAATTGCATCGTATCATATATACCCAGTCCGGCAGAAACGACACCACCGGGAGTATTCAGGTAAATTGATATTTCTGCGTTTGCATCTACTGAGGCCAGATAAAGAAGCTGGGCCTGGATTATATTGGCAACATCATCGTCAATAGGTTGGCCCAGGAAAATGATTCGATCCATCATCAATCTGGAAAACACATCCATTGCAACCGCATTGAGTTTGCGTTCCTCAATAATTGTGGGATTGACAGAGGACAGTGAGCTAGTGACATAATGGTCAAGAGTCAGAGAACTGACTCGATGATCAGACAAGGCATATTTTGCAAAATCGTTCATGTGCATTCCTATTGCTATATGTTTTTAAAAGCCAATACGGTGTTGCTTCATCCGAACACTCTTTTCTGTTGATATTTCCTTCTTACATAGAGTCTCAATATAAAGTATCCCACGATCTCCGGTGAAGTATAGTTCTGCAAGGTCTCTTTTGGTCACAACATTATTAATTTGCGCCCCGCTCATCTCATACGTGCTGGCCAAATAAGCTGCTTCAGCTTCACTTAATTCGGGAATGCTGGATTTCCATATTTTGGCTCTGGCCGCTTGGTCCGGTTTTTCCAACTCTGTTTTAAAAAGGAATCGGCGGTCAAATGCTTCGTCCAGATTATCAATTAAATTTGTTGTCGCCAACATTATTCCATTCAAATTCTCCATTTCCTCCAAAAGAATATTTGTTACAATATTCTCACTCTTATCAATGGCTCTTTCCATGCTGTGAAGCCTTTTGGTCAAAATCGCATCGGCCTCATTAAGAAGCAAGATTGGGACGGTGCCACCAATAAGGGCAACGTAGTTATAGGCTCGAAATAATGAGCGATAACTCTTTTCAGTCGTTCCCCAACCATATCCGGTCACTTTAGATAAATCAAATAATACTATATCTCGGCCGGATTCTAGCGCCAGCTGCTTTACTGTCTCCGTCTTGCCGGTACCTGGAGGGCCCCAGAGAAGACTTTGGATTGATGGAGCTCTCTTTTTGCGAATCAGTATTCCGCGTGCTCTTTCATAGCCTTCTTTGGTTAACATTGTACGAAGGTGATTAATCTCATCCTGTGCTTGCTCAGAAAAGAAGAGTTCCTTCTTTTGGATGTCTTTGGCCTTAATGATGGTGGCAAACTTTGCCAATTCATCATATCTGACTATCTCGGGACGCCCACTGAAGAGTAATTCGGCCGCATTAGCTGACAATATGAATTGACTTCTTGTAATTGAATCTTCTTCGATTGGGATGACTGTGGCGAGGCCCAGTTTTGCTATGGCTCCAAGGTCATTCTCAATATCAGCGCCGGCAGGAATAGAATCCCCATCCATGTTAAATGGATCCGTGAAATGTCTGGAAAAGAAGCGAGCCAAAGACCAAAAGGCTCTCTGATATTTCAATGGCAGTGTATTGATTTCCAGCCTGTCACAAGCCTCTTTTAATCGCCGATTCTCCTCCATTCTCATTGAATAATAGAATCGCTGTAGCCACTTGTCAGAATAGATATTTTCAATATGGCATGAGGACAATTCTGTTATACAGTCTTCGAAATAATCCATACCAAATTTAGCTCCCTCATTTATGGCTTTGTACGCACTGTTTGTTATGCCGAAGCACATTCCCGAGTTACAGGATGTTTCCTTAGGTTCTATAAATTTCCTCCTGACCAACTTTTTGACAACTTCGTCGAATTGTTCATTGTTATTCTGGGCTAATATCCGAAGTTTCCCATCAATTACTTTATTAGGATGATAGCGTAGAATATATGCCAGTATCACTACTGAGGCAGCAGATATATCGTAGTAATCAGACAGGTATCTCATTTCAATAGACCTCGGGTGAGAAGCCTGATCAATCTGCTCGCCGACAGTTTTGAAGGCATTTGGGATAGATATGGATAATTGTATTGGCATATAGATATTTGTATTTAACCTTATTCATTTGAGGAGGCGCGTGGTTGTTCCCATCTCATACTCGCCCCTACTCATTTATACGCTGCCGAATTGGAAAATGTAAAACGAATATAAAAAGCAGGCGCATATTTCGCACCTGCTCCCAAGAAAAGAATGCGTCAACCGCCATTCTCTTGTAAGTTCATCGTCCAATACCTTTCTTCATTTTTCTCAAACTCGCTTTCCTAACTGAGATAACTGTTTGTCTGGAGACATGCAATTCTTCGGCGATACGTTCATCGGGCATTTCATACAAACGGTGAATACCATATGAAGACTCAATAACCGCACGCTCTTTCTTAGAAAGAGTTGAAAGCAAGGCGTCCACATCGACATCGCTCAGGCAACTCTCTGAACAATAAGACCGGTCAAAGGAAAGCATAACGGGTTCATCCTCGGAAGAATCGCTACCAGGAGCAAATCTACCATCCTTGCGGACCGATTCCTGATAGGCCTCGGTGTACGAAAGCATATACATGTTTTGGGGGCTCTTGTTAATGTCTATGAACGCATTCTTCGCGATTGACCTCACAAATGGGGCCAATGGCAAAGATGGGTCATAGCTATCAAAAGTCATCCAAACCTTGATGCATGCTATTTGGATGTAGTCATCAACCAAAAGGTTTCCAGACCTGGAGAATGATTTGGCCATTGAATAGCAAATCGCTCTGACCTTCGCATCATAGCGCTTGTAGTCGGGCTTGTTGTTCTGCGGGTGAATGGTGAGAGAGTTGGGAACTTCTGTCATCTGCGGTGATTTTAAGTTAAACTGAATGACCCTTATCTAAGGCCAATCCTGTCGTTGGAATTGGATCCCTAGAAAAAATAAATGTGTGCGAATCAATTCTCTTGAAAGGAGTTTGGGGTCGGGTAAATCGAAAAATAGTATAACTATTTCCTTAGAGAAGAGTGGAAAGTAAAACTTTATCACGTCCACACCGCAAGCTACTCAAGCATATCTTGGGAACTTGAGAAATAAAGAACAGTATTGTCAATGAACTATGACTACAAAGATGCGATTTTTTTTCTGATTGTTGCAGCCATAATGTGATAGCACACGCTAGCCGTCTCCATCAGACAGGCTATCAAATAGCGCGTCTGCGTTATCTGACATTACGTCAGAGAAACGCTGCCAGATGGGGGTATAACGGGAGCGATTCTCCGCACGTCTGCTCTCCCTCATCGCTTCCTGATCTAAAATGTAATAGGGAATACAATCAGAAACATCAACGGTTATCAGTTGACTTCCTTCCCCGATAATTACTACATAGTTCTTCACGAATAGTTTATTCATAATGTCAGCGATCGCACCTTCGTTGAGCTTTAAATCTCGACACATCCTATTCATAGAGCATATCTCCTCCTTGTGGTTTATCAACCACGCGACCACAATGGCCTCCCCTCTTCATTGAACTCAGAGGGAGAGACATCATAATATACGAGCGATTATTTGCAAATGTCAAAGGTCTCGCCGGTCATTGACGGTCCGTTTTCTTTTTGCTAAATTTGCACTGCTATGAAAGGATACAACGGAATCGAGCGCCCGGCATATACGCCGGATTATATCACGGAATTGAAGGCAGATGAAGTCTTTGTGTTCGGATCGAACCTCGCCGGCATGCACGGCGGCGGAGCTGCATACGTGGCCTTCCGCCAGTTCGGTGCCGTGATGGGTTGCGGTGTGGGTCTCCGGGGCCAGAGCTATGCCATTCCCACCATGCAGGGCGGTGTGGAGACCATCAAGCCCTACGTGGACGATTTCATTGCCTTTGCCAAGGCGCATCCGGAACTGTTCTTCTACGTTACCCGCATCGGCTGCGGCATCGCCGGTTTCCGGGACCGCGAAATCGCCCCGCTTTTCGCCGAGGCCGTTGGTGTAGAGAACATCTGCCTGCCGGAAACATTCGCAAAGGTACTGCAATAATCCTGAAAAGAATCTTCCCTGTTTGTCCGGGATGTGATTTCGGCTGACCTCCGTCAGGTGCTTTCCAATTACGGGTTGAGCAATTTGTGCGAGTTTGTGACGTTTTTTGTTCCTCTGGCGTTCCTGTTTCAGAACCCAAAAAACCAAAAAACTGTAGCCAGTCTGTAACCAACGTGTGACCTAATGTTCCTGTTTGGGTTACGGAAGGGTTACGACTTTTCCCGGTTGACAAAGACCTATGCGATGCTTTTCATCTCTTCGGTCACAAATAACGCATATTTATTCGGGAAAGTCAAGTCATTTCTGCTCTTTCTGCGGGGTCCATTTCTGGCAGCAATACTTTAGTCCCAGCGCTTCTTTTCCGGAGTGTCGATGGAGTCGTAGGACGCGAATTCCATCGTGGGGAAGTATGGCGAGAAAGGCATCACGCGCTTTGAGCTGGACAGACATGGCTGGACATCAATCTTCTCCTTCCCGGCCTCTTTGAACATCGTGAGCAGGTCCAGCGCCTTTTCCACGTCCACCTGCTGCATCAGCACAGTCATGTCGTTTCTCGAGAGCATAGGCGTATCAGATTATCTCACCGGCCCAGAGGGCTTTGAAAAAGTCGGTCACGTAATAGAGGTCCACATCACCGCTGCGGCGGCTGATACGGTCCCTGGACACAATGATTTGCCTGGTGTCCGGATGCTCCTTTGCGAACTCCGTTACTCCCTTCTTGTCATCGTGGTCAATATGCTCCTTTGATTTGATTTCTATGGCAACACGAGCGTCGCCGATGACGGCGTCCACTTCAAGATTATCATAGGTGTGCCAATATGTCAACTCTTCATCGCTGTTCGTATAGCCCAGATAGGCGACAATCTCCTGCATGATAAGGTGCTCGAAGGCATGGCCATACTCTGGCGTCTTTGGCGGAAGGTGGTATCTCTTGGTCAGGTGATTGGCAATGCCAACATCGAAATAGTAGAATCTGGGTGACTTGTACAGTTTCCTTTTGATGACCTTCCTGTATGCCGGCACTTCGAATCCCAGAAGCGTATCCACCAGAATCTTATAATATGCTTTCACCGTATTGGCAGACACCTCGCAATCACTGGCCACATTCTCGTAATTGAGGATTTCTCCATCCATAATGGCAGCCACTTCCATGAAACGGACAAACTCATCCACATTCTGGACAAGCGCCTCTTCGATAACCTCCTCTTTCAGATACAGATCAATGTAAGCCCTCATACGGTTCCGGGCATTGGCAACCATATAATGACGAGGAATCATGCCATTCTGGACGGCACGCTCCAGGTCGAAATCCGGGATCTCGGCGCTTACCAGAGGGAACAAAGTCTCCGGCATCGCACGTCCGCCCAGGTTATTTGCACCGCTCTTCTTGATTTTGCGGGCACTTGATCCGCTGAGGATGAACCATAGCCCTTTCTCGACCATCAGCCAGTGGACTTCGTCCAGGAGGTCCGGGACCTTTTGGATTTCATCAACGATGACGAGCGTCTCGGGCGGATACCTCAGAAGGCTCTCCCGGAATTCCTCCGGATGCTGCTTAAAGCGATTTCTCACATCGGACTTCAAAAGGTCAATGTAGACCGCCTTGGGGAAACGCTCTTTCAAAAGGGTTGATTTCCCTGTCTGACGGCCGCCAAAGAGGAACATTGCCTCATCCAGCCGGTTCTCTATGTCGAATATTCTATGGTACATAATGGCTCCGAATTTCCGCAAACAGATTGCGGATTTTCCTGAAATATCCGCAACGATAATGCGAATTTAAGTGCAAATTAAGAAAAAAGCAAAAATATTTACCCTCCGGAAATGCAGCCAAGTCATCTGGATGATAGGCAGAGGGTTTGATGCTTCGAGATTGTAGCTACCTGGCTCTCTCATAGATTAGAACTTTATCGCGGTCAATACTGGCCTGAGCAAAGGGCTTGACCGTTCCGTTTGTTACAAGGTCTACCTTTCGATTAAGCAACTTTTCCAAAGCGTTGGCCATCGCGGCATACTGCAGCAGGCCGATGGGGCTAGATTTATCCAAGTCTATAAGGATATCAATGTCACTGCCCGGCCGCTCTTCCATCCTGGAAAAAGAGCCGAACAGCCATGCACGTTCAACGGGTTCCTGCCTGAAAAACTCCTGGATGATGTGTACTGTATGAATACGTTCCTCATCAATCAGCTCAATCCTGCTCTGGATCTCCTCTTTCTTCCCTTTTCTTCCCGCATATCTGAGAAGCCGGGATGTGTTAACAGGATATACTTCGAAAGCATGCTGGAAATATCTCTGTATCTCGGCTTCCTGCCTGCCGGCATACTCTTTATCGGATTCGTGATCTACCAGCACTTTTTCCAGCTCAGGAATAAGTACTCCTTCACAGTCAACGACAGGTGCTTCAGAAACAAGGGATTTTACCAGAATAAAGTCATGAAGGTCATCCATCATGGCATACGCGTTTTTGATAAGAGCCACATCTGGGAATTGCTGCTTCAAAACACGACGAACGTCCTCACACTGAGTTCTAGGGACCTCGACAACAAGGTTCCGTCCTAAATCTGTAATGCAATGGCTCATGCCCTCAAATTCCATAATGAGGACATCTGCAACCGCTCGCATCTTGGGCGTTATGATGCACTTATATTCCATAGCGTCCCTGCAAAGATAAACATCTTATGGCAATAATCAAACAATATTGCCAAATCTTGCCACCTCCGTTTATATTGACGAAGAGCCCATCACCAACACGCTTTCCTACACCATCAGCAAAGGACAGCTCATCCTTACAGAAGGCGCAGAGTCACAGACAATGAATATAGAAAGGATTGACGGCAAGGAAATGGTACTGGGATTTGAGAACCTCCATTCTTAC
>JAEEGL010410630.1_pt1 | contig 15550 bp, 26 predicted proteins | sample 9134231 | NCBI WGS metagenome assembly JAEEGL01 (sample SAMN16246548, study PRJNA631951) | gut metagenome | biome: gut microbiome; feature: rumen; material: fiber-attached | host: Bos | place: Iran: Karaj | collected 2018-10
ACGCAGCCGCAAGGCGAATACGTCAGCTTCGAGGAAATGGAGAATGCCTTCAAGACCCCGACACAGACACAAGACTTCTACGAACCCAAGGCCGACACGCAGCCCGGCAACGACGACCTGGGCCACCTGGCAGACCCGATGGGCGAAGCCTTCAGCAACTTCGAGCAACTGCCCGACGAAGAGCCGCTGGTTGACCACGAGCACGCAATGAGAACGGGTGAACGCATCGCCCGCCTCATCGACACCGGCATCGACTTCACACTTTCCAATTTCGTGGCCAGAAACAACGAAAGTTATCGTGCCGACGAGCGCGACCTTCAGGACATCGCCGAAGCCTGGGGAGAGGTCAGCGAAGAGCACAACTGGAACATCGGCCCTGAGTGGACGCTGGCCATCTTGTATGTGATGGTCTACGGTCCGCTGGTGAAACAAGCCCTCACCGACCGCCGCCTCCAAGACTTAGAGCAACGCATGGCAGCCCTCGAAGCCGCACAAAGCAACACTGTACCCTTCACCCACGAACCGGCTAAACCCGCCACAGATGAACGACCTACCACAACCGAACAACCCCACAATAGCCCCTTCACCCACCAACCCGCCGAGGGGAGTCAGAACTGATTCCCCTCCCCGCGAGGTCTTCAAGATGGTGATTGTCGGCAAGCCTGGAACGGGCAAGACGACGCAGATCCGTAAACTCGTGCGCCGGGCCCTCGAAGCCCATCGCCGCGTGCTGGTGGTGACGCCACACGAAAACGAGTGGCTGGATTTGCCCGTTGTGCATCCCAACTACCCGCAGCGCATCGCAACATACGTCGGTGGCCGTCGGATCATCGTCCGCGAACTGGAAGAATTTCGCGAGGTGTGCCGACTGTTCAAACACGGGCTGTTGGTGTGCGACGACTGCCGAGGCTACATCACCACCGACGCGCCCGACCCGACCGTTCGCACGATGCTCCTGAGCTGCCGACAGGACGACCGCGACCTAATAGCCGTTGGCCATGGCTTCACCACCGTACCGCCCTTGTTTTTCACCTACGCCACACATTTCGGCATCTTCGCCACCACCGACAACGTGGCCCGACGCAAGAACTGTGTGCTGAACTTCCCCGTCCTGGAGTACACCGTCGACACTGTGAACCACGAAGCCCTGACCCAACCGCACACCTTCAAGATTATCAAAAATGAGTGATCATCCCATACCTCCGCACCCGATGACGCTTAGGCAGCTGGCCGCACGATGGCAGGTGAACGAGAAAACCGTAAAACGCTGGATTGAGCCGTTTCTTGACGAGCTCGGCACCGTCAACGGCAAACTGTTCACGCCGCGCCAAGTAAAAATTATATTGGATCACCTTGAATAATGCAAAGATGAATAAAGACCTGTTTTTCAGTAGACAATCGGAAGAGTGGGAAACACCGCACGACTTCTTCAAAATGTTGGATTTTGAGTTTTGCTTCACGCTTGACCCATGTTGCACGCCTCAAACGGCCAAGTGCCCAAAGTTCTATACCAAAGAGGATGACGGCCTCAAACAAGATTGGGGTGGCGAAACGGTGTTTGTCAATCCTCCATACGGTCGAAAGATTGCGGATTTGGTACGCAAAGCCTCGGAAGAATCGCAAAAACCTCATACAAAGGTCGTATTGTTGCTGCCTGTACGCACCGACACGGCCTATTTCCACGATCTTATATTGAATAAAGCCGAAATCCGGTTTGTTCGTGGCCGTTTGTGCTTCGGTGGATCGAAAAACTCGGCACCTTTCCCGTCGATGATAGTAATTTTCCAATAGTACGTTTTTCACAACCTTTTCACATTTTTACATTTGGATCATATTTTAATTTTTTTGATTTTAATTTGTTGATGGCTTTTCCTTCTCCCCGTTGGAAAAGCCTTTTTTCTTCCCCCTCCGAGTGGGGACAAATGGAGGTTGAGGGACAGAGGAATGTTGAATAATCCGCCATAATCCGCCATAATAAGGTAAAATCCGCCACAATCCGCCAAAATTCGGAAACTATGTTTGCAGACCGTTATAGTTTTGCGGCTCAAACATCATAAACCAAAAACCAAATTTACTACCATGTTAGACAAAATTCTGAAATCGAACAAGATCATGGGCCTCGTGGCCATCGCAACGCTCGTTATCGTTGCCTACGTCCTCGTCTACAAGCCCTGGAAGGCTGAACACACCGCCGTCGCCTAAAAAAAACAACAAGAGCCATGAAACTGAACAAGAAAACCATCATCATCCTGATCGTCGTGGCCGTGGTCGCCTGGCTGCTGTGGAAGCGCAAAAAGGAAACCGAGGCTGTCGCCCAGGTAGCTTCGCCATCGACCCCCGACCGCCTCGAAGAGCTGATTGCCGCTGCGGGCCTCACTTCTTTGGAAGCCGAGCTCGTCCGCAAGTTCAATCCAACGGGCGCATACAAGGATTGGATCATCCAAGACGCACTGTCGAAGGGTCTCGACCTTGAATCCGCCTATCTGCTCAACTGCCTGTGGCAATACTACCGCAACAAGGAAAACACCGCTTTCCAGAGCGACGCCTTCGCCACTCGCTACCAAACCATCTACAACAAAGTAAAGGCCATGAACTAAAGGCCGCAAAAACAAGAATCAATAATCAATAATCAAAACCTTACAAAGATGCAAAATACACTTCGTGAGGCCTTAATGGCCCAAGCAACATTCGACATGGTGAACATCAGCGCCATCAATTCCGTGAAGCTGTGCATTCTGCCCGGTGTCTACAACACCATGAAAATGACCCAAGATCAAACCTCCAAAGAGGTCGTGATCAACTACAGCGATCCTGCCGCACTTGTCAACGCTGGCTACAGTGCCGACCAAGTGGCCGACGATTACAAGTTTGACCCCAATGCCATCGTGCGAGTCAACGGTGTTGGCCGCGTCATGTTCCGCGACTTCCTCAACACCGTGCAGCGCGTTGGTGCTACGGTCAACAAGATCATCATCCAAAACAAGACCCAAAGCCAGGACATCTACGACCAACAGATCGAGATTGCCAAGACCGTGATCGGTGCCAAGGGTGGTACTGACTTCATCACGTTGCAGAACTATGTGAACGTGAACGCCTACGACCGCAGCAAGATCACCATCGACCTCAGCGAGGAGCCTCTTGAGCTCACTCCCGAAGTCTTCATGGCCTTGACCATTCCGGCCAGTGCACACTTCTCTATCCAATTCCAATTCAACACCACGGTGAACATTTGATCCGACCAGAGCAAGGATTTTTTCATACAGATTGATTTTTAATTTGTTGATAAGGCGGGCAGGGCGCAAAACCCGCTCGCCTTTTCAAGTAAAACAAGGCAACCATGAATAACGTAATATCAAGACACCGCGCTCCGCTCAACAAGGACGTCCGCCAATATCGCCGCTATAGCAACGGAACGGTCGTCGACACGGGCAGCGTGTTTCAGCAAATCCCCGGCTCCAACGACTACGAGAACATTCCCACCAGTGGCACCAGTTCGTCTGTCAACTGGGGCGGCTTGTTGGGCCAGCTGATCAACGGCACCACCAGCGTGCTCACTTCCATGTTTGGCCGCACAGAGGCCGCACAGCTCAACGCCTATCAAACCATGTATAAGCAGGAACAACGCACCAACACCATACTTTGGGTCGTCATCGGCCTGGTGGTGGCCATGGGCGTGGTGCTCGTGCTCCGCAAAACCAAATAAGCCATGACAACACCAAAGAAAACATATAGCGGCGCCTACAGCCGCCGCCGCTACAGCAACTTATCAACCGCATCGGGTGCATTCGGCACTTCGGGCGTAAATCCGGGAACGCATTCAACAGGATTTGTCCTGAATGCCTACGCCGCCAATCCCGCCATGGGAACGGTGGTCGCCAACGTCGTGTCTACTGTCGCGTCGGGTCAAATTCCCGTTGCCGATTTTGCCGCAGGTGCCAATGCCACGGGCCGCAGCTATGCCGCGGGTACCGTCGTCGAAGTGTGGGCCAAGCCTGTCGCCGGCTATCGTTTCGTCAGTTGGAACAGCGACTTGTCGGGCGTTCGCCAGTCTAATCCGGTCCGCATCACCATGAATAGAGACGTTACGCTCGTTGCCAGCTTCGAGCGCGTCAGCACCAGCTACACGCTGAATGTCGCCTGGGACGGAAGCATGGGTCGCGTCACAGCCAGCGGAAGCGGTATGGACGCAGGAAGAATGAGCGCCGCACCTGGCTCGCAAGTCAGCCTCGAAGCCACGCCCAAAGACGGCTACGTCTTCAAGCGCTGGGAAGGCGTACAGCTTGCAGGCAACGTGCAGGACAACACCTCGCGCCGCATCACCATCACCATGCCAGCCCGCGACCTCAGCCTGACGGCTGTTTTCGCCAAGTCGGCTGACGTTCCCGGTGGCGGTGGTGGCACTCCAGGCGGTGGCACCAGCGATGATCCCGGCCACAACGTCTATGAGACGCCCGCCGTCAATGTCTATCCCGCCAGTTCGGTGAGTCTGGTCGACAGTGCCGTGTCCTTCGTCAAAAAGTGGTGGTGGGCCCTTGCCATTGCGGCATGGCTCTACTACGACAGCAGGAAAGGAGGCCGCTCATGATGACCCAGTCAGGATGCTTTGGCCGCAACAATGCTGTCGACCCCATCGACGACACTCAGGAGGCCGCCCAAACTGTTGAGGAAATCATAGACGGTATGCAGCCCGCGTCGGATCAGTCCGGCGTGGCTGCTCCCACCGTTTTTGCGCTCTCAATGGTGTGGCAGCGTATGCGTATGCTCACCTGGGCAGTGGCGCTAATTGCGCTCTACCTGGTGCTGAAAGAAACGAAATAACCCAAAAACCGGAAAACCATGGGAAAACTGAAGGGAGAAGATCTCCAATTTATCGCAATCAACCTTCAACAGCCTATCAAGACGTTGGCAAGGAAAGATCGTCTTTGGTTTGACTTCGGCAATGCGAATGCCGGACGCCGGGCGCACGATATTATCAAGCGCGTATATGCAGCCGAGTACGTCATTTCAGGCGACGTGGCCAACTATACCGATTTCAACATGAAATTCAAGTCGGAATCGACGGCTGAATGGGTGAAACAGGACATCAACTCCAGCTTGGACGAATACAACGCCTATCACGAAGGTTCGGGCGTTGGTGGAGGCAACAACGAAGGTCCTGGCACCGGTTCTGGTACCGGAGGTTCGGGCACCGGAGGTTCTGGTACCGGAGGTTCTGGTACCGGATTCAAAATGGGCACAACCACCTATATCATCATAGGTGCTGCTGTCATCATTCTTGTTTTGCTGCTATGGGACCGCAAGAAAAAATAATGATCCGTGAGGCCGACCTTGGTCCGGTCATCGCACGTGCCGACCATCAGGACGGAGCCATCGAGGTGAACAGCGCGATTTTCTACAAGCTGCCGCCCATGGTGCAGGAGTTCGTCTTGTGCCACGAAGTGTGTCACCTTCAGTATGGTGAACGCGACGAGGCCCGCACCAACGCGCTGGCCACGCAGCTCTTCCTGAGCCGCGCCACCGGTGCCGGCGACCGAGCCCGACGCGAAAAGTTCGTGTCGTACATGGACGGACGCGACTACTCCAACTTCGCCTGGGAGATGCTGATCGCTCCAGTGGTGAGCTTGGGCATGACCGTCTACGGCATCATCCAAAACTCAAACGCGGGCTGGTACTCGTGGAGCACTGCCGTGCAGCGTGCCAACCTGAATACGATGCTTGCCACCGCCTTCGAGCAAAGCCGCCGCCAGAGCCAACAGAGTGCCGCCGAGCTGTTTTGGGAGCAAATGATGCCCTACACCAATAAAGACAACTCGCTCGACGATTTCCTCAACCGCTCGAAAAACAGTTGGGTGAAGTCCGTCATCCGAGAATACGAAAACAAATACGGATTCGGCTTCCGCGAAGTGACGCCTATCGACCCCACCGCCTTCCCCATAGCGATGCTGGCCGTCGGCCTGCTGGTGGGAGCCGCCGTATATCTCATCATCAAAAAATTCAGGAAATGAAAACGACCGACATACAGAAGTTTTTGAAGAAAAACCAAAAGCCGCTGCTTATCGCATTGGGCGTGTTGGTGGTGGCTGTGGTGGTGTGGATTGTAATAAAAAAACGCCGCAATCCCCAAGGGTTGAAGACGGAAAGCGAGATTGAATCAAGTACAGGCACTAACATCACCTCTTCGCTCGACTTCTACCATCTTGCAGAAAGGCTTTGGAATGCCACAGTGTCTTACAGGTCTTTGCCTATCATTGTGACATGGTGGCCAACCGGAACCAACGAGAAAGAAGTATATGCAGTGCTCGAATGCCTTAACACGCAAGCTGATTACATGATGCTTGAAAACGCCTGGGTCAACTATTACAAACAGAAATCGTGGTATGTGCAGCACATGAACCTGCAAGCCGAAAGTACCGTACCAGCTATATTGCGGTCGGAGCTGGATGCAAATGAGCTCCAACGTTGCCGCGACATTCTCACCGCGAAAGGGATAACACCAGATTTTTAAACAGATAAAAACGTAATGCGATGAAACCGAAAACCAAAAAGACATTGATCATCATGGCCGCCGTGTTGGCCATTGCAGTCATCGTTTGGCTGCTTTTCTTCCGTAAGAAGGAGTGGGAGCGCATTCTTGACCGTCTCACCATCGACGAGACCATCAAGGCAGAGATCCGCGCCGAGGCACGCCGCATCGACCAGAATCCGGCTTTGCGCCAGGCTGTGGCCGCCGAAGCCGCCGAAGTCTATGAGACCTACGACCGTTGGCTGATCATGACCGCTGCCATGAATTTGCGCTACCCCGTGCAAAGCAACCAACTGGGCCAAATCATCATCAATCCAAAAGACTGAAGCCATGAACCAGGAACTCACACAGCTTTTGGCCAACTATAAGGACGGCGTGCCGGTGAAGATCGAGCGCTCGTCAATCCTTTTGCTGAGTGCAGCGGCCATCATGGTCGTCGCCATCAGCGCAATGATCGTCAAACTCGTCAAGAAACTTTAATCCAGGTAGGAGGTATGAACCTCAAACCTCAAAACCCGAAGAACCATGCCAAAGAAAAGAACCAAACCGACAAAGGCCTCATCCGTCATCAAGAAAGCCTCGTGCATCTACGACGAGCAGAAGGAGACCTACCAGAAGATGCTGAAGACCAAGTGCCGCCAGGGCAAGAAAGTGACCACCGCGGCCAAGGAGGCCTCCGAAACCTACAAGAAGCTCTACGGAGCCACGCCCACGGCCCGCTGGAAACGAGCCCTGCGCGAGGCCAAACACTCGTAAGGAGACCGAACCATGACCACCTACGAATGGATAACGACGTTCCTCGTGCCGGTCACGGGCATAGTCTCGTGGCTGGCGGGGGCACGTATGCGCAAAAACAGCACAATCAACGCCATGCAGACCACCATCGACATGCTGGTGGAACAAAACGCCGACCTCTACAAGAAAATAATTGACCTGCGCCAGGAAAACACTGACTTGAGGGTAAGCATCAACGCCGGCAACATCGAAATCGAAAGACTGAAGGCCGAAATCGAAAAACTGAAGAAATGAAGAAACTGACCGACATACAGCGCACGGCACTGTGGGCCGGAGGCGTGGTGATGGCCACGCTGGCAGGCGCAGCGGCCTACTGGCTGTGGATCACCTTCAAGGGACGAAAGAAAACCACACCAACCATGAACACTTACCCAAACAACAACGGCAACCCAACCGTCATCCCGTCGATACCGGGAACCGGGAAGACCGCCACAGGGCTTGTGCAATATTGCCGCGCGCAACTCGGACGGCCTTATTGGTATGGCACGAGCGGCCAGATTGCCACTCTTGACCTCTACAACAAGAAGAAAAGGCAATACCCTTCCTATTACACCGATAGCGACTTCACGAGTCAGCTGGGGCAGAAAGTGCACGACTGCATGGGTCTCATCGAGGGATATATGTGGAGCCCAAACCCCGACGCGGATGCCGTGGCAGGCAGCAACGGATTTCCCGACTACACGGCCAACGGGATGCTGTCCGCCGCCACCGAAAAAGGCCTCATCGGGTCGATTCCCGAAATTGCAGGCCTGAGCGTACACAAGCCCGGCCACGTGGGCGTCTACATCGGCAACGGCCAGGTGATCGAGGCCCGAGGCCACAAATACGGCGTCGTGCAAACCCCGCTCCGAGGCCGCGGCTGGGTGAGCTGGGCGAAAATACCAGGAATAAGATATTAACCACAAACCTGAAAACCTATGAAAATCGCCGACATCAAGAAAGCCTTCGAGAAACGAGGCTACAAGCTGAAGCGCCTGCCAAACGGCAAGGTGGCCTTCATCACCCGCCGAGGCAAGCACACAATGACCTTCGACTCCTACGCCGAGGCATACAAGAAAATGTATCTGTCAGGAATGATCAAGTAAAAACCATAAAAACCGAAAAATCATGGCAAACCAAAAAGAAGTAAAACTCAACAACAGCAACCTGCGTTTCTGTGGCACCAAGATGGACACCAACGGAAACGGCTGTTATTTGTTTAAATATCCCAATTCCCGCGTTTTCTCCATTCAGGCGATCAACTTTGGAACGGTAGCCATTTCCGTCTGGTGAAGGAAGCCGGAGAGTTTTTCTCGAAATACGGGCCCAAGCCGGATGATCTCGAAAAGGAAGCCATCGGCTACATTTCCGTTTTCGGTAGCAAGAAACAAAAGGAAGGCCTGAAGATCTTCAAGAAATAAAAAAAACACAAAACCAAAATACCATGGCAACGAAAGAAGACTTGAAAGGAGCGCTCGGAGTCTACGAGAAAAGCCTAAAAAACTGGGAACGAAAGCTGAAATCCTATGAAGGAAAGCTGAAGCATTACCAAACCATGGTAAAGCGAGCGAAACTTGCCATCAAAGAAGACAAAGAGCAAATCCGCTACTATAAAACGAGACTTAAATAAACCAAACAAAAAAATCAAAAGCTATGCCTGTGACGAAGAAAACCAAAGTCGTTGACTGGAACAAAGAATTGAGCAAGGCCACCGGGAAATATGTCAGGGCCATCGACAAGCTCTTCAAAGACTTCGAGAAAGAAGTCCGCGAATCCAGCCGACCTATGCACCTCAACCAACGCAACGACCTTTGGAAAACGAAGTACCAGCCGAAGCTGGACAAGCTTGAGGCCAAAGAAGACGCTGCCTATAAGAAACTATGGGAAAAGTATTTTGACCCGAAGACCCGCAAGCCCAAACCAGGAATAACATTCAAGAAATGAAAACGAGCCTCAAATTATTCCTCCTTGCCGCGGCCCTCATCGTGATGAGCGGCTGTTCTGCGCAGAAACGCGCCGAAAGGCACATGCGCAAGGCGGTGGCACTGTGCCCCGAGCTGGTGCAAGTGAAAGCGCACCCTATCGACACGGTGCTCACCGCGCCCGGCTATGCCGACTGTACGACCGTGCCCCTGATGGAAGTGTTGCAAGGCAAGACCGTTTATACCCCAACCGACCACGGAACCGTCGTCGTCAAGCTGCGACCCGACAGCACGCTGAAGGTAGGCTTTGTGGCCGCCCCTATGCCCATCCGCTACAAAGACACCATCAACTACGCCCAAGTGGTTGTTCCCGTGAACATGGAAAAGGCAGCCGGAGGAAGTGCCTGGATATGGATAGGCTGCATCCTGTTTGGCATCGTCATCGGTTTTGTCGCGCTCATTTGGATTGCACTGAAAGTAAAGATTCATGAATAACCAATAAAACCCAATCGCCATGTTTATCAATTTCGCAGAACTATACGCTTCAGGCGGCACATTCGACCGCCAGGAAGTCAACACGTCGAGCAAAGACGGCACTACCACCATCTATGGCGGCTATTCGCCAATCGCAGACCCCGACGATCCCAACATTGAGGATGCCGTCTGGCTGATCCGCAAGCTCGTCGTCACCGAGTCGGGCGGCACGAAGACAATAGAATGCACCTGGGCCAAGGCCAAATGGAGCGAAAGATCTAACCAAGCAACCATCTACCAATACGGAAAGCCATGAGCCTGACAGTAATCTTCGACCGCATCCTGGGACGACTCCGCGAAACCGACTACGAGAGCGGCGGCGGCGGTAGCGACGTGCCCGATCCTACCTCGCACTTCTCCGTTAGCACCACGCCAACCACCAACCAGAAATATAACGCCGACGAGCAAGCCACTTCGAGCATGACCGTCACCGTCACCCTCAAATTCGACGGGAATCTCGTCGATGCCGACGCCACGCCTACGGGCTGGACCCGTCAATCGCTTGGCGTCTACACAAAGAGCGTTTCGGGCAGCGGCACCGTGGCAGCCCAATCATGGAGCTACACGCCTGGAGGCGTCTACGAGCAGCGCACGGCAGTGAAAAACAGTCCGGCCCGCAGCCTCTCAGCCGTCTATCCTTCCTATTGGGGCATCTATCCCGTTGACCTCGACCAAGCCGACCTCGACGTTACCCCTATTGTGGCCCAGCTTTATGCACAAGACCGCCGCATCACCCAAAACATGCCCACAACCGTCGTCAACGTGCCCAACAACACGCAACAAGACGTATGGCTGTGGATCATCACCAAAGGCAGCGCCACGGCCACGCCTGAGTCGTTCGACATCAGCATGATGGAAAGCCCTGTGAGCGACGTATTCTTCACCTCTCCCATCAATGCCGAACTCGACCTCACTGGCTATAAAGCATACGTTTCGATCAACAAAGCCGACGCCGGTCTTGGCTTCGGCAACGTCAAACTAACCATCAATCTTTAAGCCATGAGTCAACCACTGAACCCGAACACCAACAAAGTGCCGCAGTCACTTTTCCCGCTCAGCCTGAAGCCATCCTCGCCCACCAGCTTCCCGCTGGCGTATGGCGATAATATTTGGGACGTGGTGCAAGAAGGCAGCAGCCTGGCCGAACTCACCGAAGCCATCGGGCAATTCGACCAGCACACCATCAATGAGCTTTTTGCGATGCTGATCATCCAGCTTCAGACGCTTATTCCACCTCCCGAGACGCACACTGAGTTTTCGGACGAGTTTTCAGAAGAATTTGCATAACCAAAAACAACCATAACAATGAATTACAGCAACCTAAGAACCCAAATTTTGGCTTCCATGAAGTACCCGCCTAAGATCACGGCGCAGGCCCTTCAGGAGCAGCTTATCAATATCGTGAACGGCCTCGACCTGGGCGCATTGCTCCTTGGAGTGGCCACGCCCTCGCTGACACCCAACACAGAGGCCAACGGCTTCTATTTCGGCCTTCAGCCTGGCACCTACACCAACTTCCCGACCATCAACGGCGAGACCATCACCGTAGACAGTAGCGAGGTAGCCATCATCGTCCGCAGCGGAAACTACTGGAGCAAGATCCACATCACGACCTATCCCTCCATCGACCCCACCACGAAACACTGGATGATCGGCAACGAAGACACCGGCGTGCTTGCCGAAGGCACCGATGGCGTTACGCCACATATTGATTCTGAGACTGGAAACTGGTTTATCGGAACCTCAAATACCGGCATTCATGCGCAGGGAGCTCCGGGACAGGATGCTTACCAACCCTTTAAAGGCACGTTTGCCAGCCAGCAAGATCTTGAAGACGCTTTCCCGACACCCAACGCAGGCGACACCGCCCATGTGGAGGCAACTGTCAACGGAAACGACGTGCTCGAAGTTTGGGACGTGGTGAATGGAGCATGGCATAACACCCAACGCACGGCGGACTCACCTAACTTCGGCAGTGGGCAGTTGCTTTCGAGTGTCGATATTGACGACACACACCTTGCCAACCCAGTTTCTGGTGCTTTGGCGAAGGCTGAGGATGCAATGCAGCTTAAAGCCAAGTTGGAAGGAGTGACGGAAGAGAAAATACAAGCTACCAGTGGTACTAATTTCTTTGACGGTTATGTTGATGGTCTAACTGGCAGTTGGGCACAAAGTGGCTCTAACAAAATTCTTGTACTGCCAGTAGAAGGCGTTAAAAGGGTGAGATTCTTAGGCACAACTATCGAACTTGACGCCACACATTTAGGATACGCATTTGGCACGCTGACAACTGGTGACGCTCCAGATAGTAAATTGAGTAATTTTTCTCCACTTGCAGATTGCTATGCCGAGTATGACCACACTGGAGAAAATGTTGCGAAAGAATATAACCTAATAGTCCCCGAAGGAGCAACATGGTTGGCTGTATCTTACAGGACGCAGTATGTAGCAGGTAAATTCTATTGTTACGTGCAAAATGAATTGGAAGATGAAATCTTTTTGCATCCCTCTGTCAACACAAGCGATTCATACAAACTAATGGATTATGTCGTCGTTGACAATGGAAATTGGGGACAGAATATAGAAGCAAAGCATTCTATCATCGGAGTAGACGGTGTAAAAGAGGTGACAATTAGAAGTAGAGCGTCTGTGTTTAATGTTGCGTTTTTGAGCGAAGCCGTAAAACCCATTTCTAACGGAAATTCATCGGCAATCCTTTTGCCAAATGGAAATTACAGATACGGTATCGCAAGGGGGGAGCAAATCACTATTCCAATCCCTACAAACGCACGTTACCTTGAGTATTCAAGGGGTGCAGGCGCTAATATCCCCGCTGAAATAGCACTAAAATACAAGTCAAATATCAAACGAGGGGGCAATAAGATAGATATTCCGATTACACTTGTTGGCGGAGCAATAGGTGCATCTACAGGCGCAAGTGCAGAGTTTTACTTGATTACACAACAGCAGTATGAATTGTATTGTTCTGGTTATATCTTCGAAAATTTGATAGCATTTAATCCGTTGCATGATGCAATTATTGGGTACGAATCAAGTCTTGCAAACGGAACGCTCACTTATCATTGCTTCAGCGAAATTGGAAAAATCTATTTGGGGAAAACCGATGATGCTACAAAAATGCCTATCGGTACAACTCATATCAAGCTGGGACTTGTTTTTGCAACCCCGCAAACGGCCAGAAAAGTAAATGTAACGCTCCATTCTATTCTGAAAAGTGATAATTACGAAATCATCAAGAGTTATGGGCCAGCCAACAAATTCATGGAGTATGGTTCGTTTGCCAAGTTTTTCTCCATTGAAATAGTTCGTCCAAGGATTCCTTCGGACAGTGACAACGGTGCTCAGTATTATTCAGATGCACAAGACCGTGACTATACCAACGCATACATCTACCTTCCGAAAGACTATTCCAATACAGGTAAGCCATCTAAGGTGCTACTGAATTTTCATGGTACAACGACATTCAATCTTAATCAGTCAGCGTTGGCTGAAGGGCAAGACCTACAAAGGCAATTTCTCGCGAAGTGTGGCTATGCAGTGATTGACGTATGTACGGATAGTTATTACACATTCGTAAATTATAACTATGGTACCGGCGCATCCAGCGGTGGTTATGCGAGTAATTTCCCGACACCGCTTGCATACGAATGCTGGTCGAAAGTCGTTGAGTATTGCCTTGACACATATAACCTTGACCCAAACGAAATCTATGTAATTGCTAAAAGTTCGGGAGGGCTGAATTGTGTCAACTTTATGAACAAATTCAGCGGTGTAAAGATTAAAGCCTCTGCTCTTGTTGCTGGAAGCATTGATATATTCTGCAATATTCGCGCCTCATATCAAGGGTCTATAAATAATTTTTTGATGCAAATAGGATGCTTAAATCCTGACGTTCACGCGCAAAATATAGGAGTCGGCCCTGTCAATAGTGACGACAAAACATATTTCGAGGATAATGAGGCGAAGATTCAAGCATTTAATCCTATCCTCGCCAAGATGTCGCGTAATTTTGACGCTCATGCCTTTATGGAAGCGGTATTGGCAGGTATCTATTCAAGCACAAACCCAAACGCAGGAGATGATTCACCATTATATGACAATGCGGAATTGTCTGCAATGGTTGGACAATGTTCGGTGCATAATGTTGTACCCGTAAAAATTTGGCACGCCGTTGACGACGACAATGTGCCGTTCACGCAGTCAAGGTGGTATGTTGAAATGTGCAAGAGAGGTGGAAGCCAAGCCGAATTAAGGTCGTGGCCAGCCGAGAATGGCAGACACTATTTCGACAGCTTTGTGGCACATGACGATGGCACTGGAACGACATACACGCCGACTTTGATATGCTATATAACACCATTTGGCGAATCCGTGCAGGCGAATCCTGTCTATGCGGAAATAGTTGATTGGTTTAATAGATGGTAATTAAAACTTAATCCTATTCCACTCCAAAATCTTCTTAGCCTCAGCCTTATGCGTATAACGCTCAGTCATTGCTAAACTATGGTGGTCGGCCAGTTCCTTAACGAACTTGGCCGGCACACCACTTTCAAGCATTTCAGTTATACCCGTGTCCTTTAGGCTGTAGAATTGATAGGCACTTGGCAAGTTCAATGCTTCGCGCATGGCTTCCCAGGTGCCATCAATTCTTGTCGGGGCCATGGGTTTCTTTCTTGGCCCGGCTTCATAGCTCGTATTGGAAAACAAAAACCAGTCTTTAGGCGCATCGCTCAGGCGATCCATAAAAACACGGATCTCTTCAGGCATGGCAAGCACGCGCTCTTTGTGGTTTTTGGCTACCTCGGCGGGAATGGTCAATAGGCCATCGGCAAAATCCACGTCTTTAACCTTCAGACCACAGATTTCCTTTGGCCGGATAAATAAGCGGTAGCACAGCATCATCACACAGACAAAATTCGGGTTTTCAGCCTCGAAATAACGCAAGATCCGTGCCCGTACATCGGCAGGGACGACCACGCGCTTCTTTTCGTCCACGCGCTTTGTCTTTATATTTTGAGCTGGGTTTTCTGCAATCCATCGCCGGTGTTTGCACCACTCAAACAAACCACGGAGGAATGTTATATAATTATTATAGGTGCGTGCCGAAATTCCATCTTCAATTTCAAGCATATAATCGAGCAGCACGTCTTCACCTATCGAGATTAGGAAACGCCCATCGAGGCCACCTTTCTTCAGCCAGTCACCGAAAGAGGCAGCGAAGCTCCTGTAGGACCGCATCGTGTCCTTCCTGGTCTCTTTGGCCTTTGCTGTAAGATAGTCATCAATAGCGTGGCCTATGGTGACAGTGGTTTTCTTCAGCCGCTCAGCCAGCGGATTCCAACCAGCATATAATTTTTCATTTATTGAGTTCACAAGGGCTGTGGCGTATCTCCGTCGTTCGTTTTTGGGCACATGATCCACTTTTACACGTCGCCTGGTGAGGTTGCCTGTCAGCGGATCGAGAACGTAGAACGAAACAAAACAGCATTTCCCTGTATGGTACTGAGCTGGTCGAAAGGACAATAAATTTGAGGATTGCGACATTTTTTTTTCTCCTATTTCTTTTGAAAAAGGAGTGCGAGGTCTGTCCCGCTTTTGTCCCGGTTGCCAGAGTGAAATCCATGTAATTTGCTGAATTTCAAACTGGCAACTGGTTTTTGGTAGCGGGGGGAGGATTCGAACCTCCGACCTCCGGGTTATGAGCCCGACGAGCTGCCTCTGCTCTACCCCGCATCGTGCGAAAAATCTCGGAAAACAAAAAATTTCGTTCCCGAAA
>JAEEGL010650889.1_pt1 | contig 15550 bp, 13 predicted proteins | sample 9134231 | NCBI WGS metagenome assembly JAEEGL01 (sample SAMN16246548, study PRJNA631951) | gut metagenome | biome: gut microbiome; feature: rumen; material: fiber-attached | host: Bos | place: Iran: Karaj | collected 2018-10
TCTAGTGTTTTTATGATAGTATTTTTAGCTTTTTCTTTTTTATTATTACTTAACTTATCTGATTTAGTAGCTACTATAGTAACTGGTAATTTATAAAACTTTAAATACTTATACATTAGAACATCATCATCACTTGGTTTGTGTCTTAAATCTACAAGCATAAATGTCCTTGTAAGATTGGGCCTATTTTCTAAGTATTCTTCTATCATAAGTCCAAACTTCCTTTGCTCTTTTTTACTAGCTGAAGCATATCCATAACCAGGAACATCTACTAAATAGAAACTGTTATTTATTAAATAGAAATTCAAGTTTCTTGTTTTCCCTGGTGTAGCAGAAACCCTAGCCATTTTCTTATTTCCAGTTATCGTATTTATAAAACTACTCTTTCCTACATTGCTACGTCCTACTAACATAAATTCAGGTAAATTATCAGTTGGATACTGACTTATTCTCATCGCACTTATTATAAATTCTGAACTTGTGATTTTCATTTTTTATCACTACTTTCTAAATATTCTTTACATAGATTATCTAAATCTTTAATTAGATTATCTACTTCTTCGAAGGTTTGGAGTTTTGTTCCACTTGCTAAAGCATGCCCTCCTCCATTATGTTTTTCTAATAATTTATTTATAACTGGTCCTCTTGATCTTACTGATACTCTTATAAACTTATTTTTCTTATCTTCTGTTGCTGATAACCAAACTATAACTTCATTAATATTATTAAAATCATTTATTAAGTTCCCTGGTGTAGCAGAATCTACTTTGTAGTCTTCCAAAGTTTTATTATCGATTATCATATACCCTACACCATAATCTGTAATATTCATAGAATCAATCATATGACCATAGAATTTGATTTCTACCAGTGGCCTTTTATAAGTATTTTCGTATACTTTTGTTATGTCAATATGATATTTGTCAATCATCTCACTAACCACTGCAAATGTTTCTTTTGTAGAATTACTAAATAAGAATCTATTAGTATCTGCAATGATTCCTGCAAAAAGTTGCTCACATATTTCTTTATTCATTTTTAAAGGGGTTTCATTTATTAAATCATAAATTATTTCTGAAGCACTTGATTTTTGATCGTTTATATATTCTATATCACAAAATTTTTCAATAAATGGATGATGATCTATTTTTATACTTTTTTCATAATGCTTTAATTCGTCCATATCTACTCTTCTTTTGTCTGGTGTATCTGTAACTATTAATAAAATATCGTTTAATTGATCAAAGTCTACTCCTTTTTCTAAAGGCCCTATAAAACCAAATTTAGCAGCTCCAACTCCTATTGCAAAAACATTTTTTTCTGGAAAAGTTAATTTGATTGAGTTTTTTAAAGCTAGTTGGCTAGCAAGTGCATCTGCATCTGCTCCAACGTGTCTTGCTATTACTATATTATTATATGATTTTATCGTTCTATAAATATCTTTATACATATAATCATCCTATTCTATTTATCAGTTAATCTGTATGCATCTCTAGCGATCATTAATTCTTCATCTGTTGGTATTATATAAACTGGTATTTTTGAATCTTTTGTTGATACCATTTGTTCAACACCACGAATGTTATTAGCTTCAACATCACATTTTACTCCAAGGACATTTAATGAGTCCATTATATTTCTTCTTGTTTCAACTGAGTTTTCTCCAACACCTGCAGTCATAACTATAGCGTCACAACCACCCATTTCTACGTAATATTTAGCGATGAAATCAACAATTCTTTTTACATATATTTTTTGTGCAAGAATAGCTCTTTCATTCAAATCAGTTATTCCTTGTTCAATATCTCTAGAATCATCTGATAGACCTGAAACTCCAAGAAGTCCTGATTCTTTGTTTAATGCTTTGTCCATTTCTTTAGTAGTCATTCCTGTTTGATTCATCATATATAGTACTATTGTAGCATCGATATCACCACATCTTGTACCCATCATAATTCCAGCATTTGGAGTAAGTCCCATTGAAGTATCAATACATTTACCATTTACTACAGCACTTATTGAAGCTCCAGAACCAATGTGGCAAGTAATTAGTTTTGTATCTTCTCTTCCTAATATTGCATTCATTCTTTGCGATACGTACATATGGCTTGTTCCATGTGCTCCATATCTTCTTACACCATATTTTTCATACCATTCATATGGTACTGGATATATATAGTTTACATCTTCCATTGTTTGATGAAATGCTGTATCAAATACAGTTACATGGGTAGCATTTGGTATTACTTCTTTAGCTGCATCTATACCATTTAAAGCTGCAGGGTTATGTAAAGGTGCAAGTGGAGACAATTCTTTGATGTGATTATATACATCTTCAGTAACAATTTCACTTTTAGAAAAATATGATCCTCCTTGAACTATTCTATGTCCTACCGCTCCAATTTCATCTAGTTTTTTAACAATGTTTTTGTTTATTAAAACTTTTACTAATTTTTTAAAAGCTTCAACATGGTTTTCAAGTACTAGTTCTTTTGTTTCTTTTTCACCATTATATTTTATTGTATAAGAACCTTTTTTTGCTCCGATTCTTTCAAATAAACCTGATACTATTACTTTTTCTTCTGGCATTTCATACATCTTGAATTTTAATGTAGAACTACCTGCATTAATTGATATTACTTTCATTTCTATTCCTTCTTTCTACAAGGATAATAATACCATAAATTTCTTATTTTTTAAAGGTTTTTTTATTTCAATCAGTTTTTTTATAAAGTTTCCTTCATACTTATAATGGATATAAAACTATTTTTTGTTTACTATTTATAAAAATAGTAATATAATACAGGCAAAGGAGGAAAGTATGAGAAAAAAACTATTTGGTATTGTAATAGTACTTTTGATGTTAATAACTACGCCTGTTTATGCTAAAGATATTAATCGTTTCTATGCAAAAGCTGGCGATAATATTGCATTTGAAGATAAAGTTATTGGTGATAGTGCTATTGCAGGTAATTTAGTAGACATCATTGGTAATATTGATGGTATTGGTTTTATTGCTGGTAACACAGTAAGCGTTAATGGTGAAGTTGAATATGGATTTGTTGCTGGCAACAAAGTAAATGTCAACGGCACTGTTAAAAAGAATATTTATGTGGCAGCTAATGATATAACTCTTTCGAAGGATGCTAAGGTTACAAGAGATATGTTTGCTGTTGCAAGTACTGTTATCGTAGAAGGCAATATAGAAAGAGATGCCTTTATTGGAGCTTCTGAAGTTCTAATTAAAGGAGATGCTAAAATTGGAGGAAATGTTAGAGTTAGTGCAGATAAAATAACTATTTTAGATGGCGCTGCTGTAGAAGGAACATTAAAATATAATAAAGATGCTAAAGCGACAATAAGTGAAACTGCTAAAATAGGAAAAATTGATACTTATAACCATACAGAATCTAAAACTAATGAAAATCCAGCTGCTATTACTGTTTTAATAAGTATTGTCAATCTGATTGTTGTCTTTGTAGTACTTATGACTCTTATGCCTAGGGCATTTGATAAATCTGTAAAACTATACGAAGAAAACAATAAATACTTCAAAGGCTTTGGAGCAGGATTACTATTGCTTATTTGTTTACCAATTATATGTATATTCCTATTACTAAGTAGTATAGGTGTTAGTTTAGCATTTGTACTTCTTGGATTATACCTTATTAGTCTATATTTATCTTATGTATTCTCTGGATATCTTCTTGGAGATGGAGTTATTACTAAATTACTAAAAAAGAACCTTAATCCTTACTTTATTGGAATTATAGGTATCGTGCTATTAAAACTATTGCTTCTTATCCCAGTGCTAGGTGATTTCATAAATGTTATTGCTGTTGCTCTTGGTCTTGCAACTATTTGTAAAATTATGATTCAAAAAGAAAGCAAACCAAAGAAAACTGATACTAATGTTGTAGAAGCAGAAGTGATTAAGAAAAAATCTAAAAAATAATATTAGAAAAGAACTACAAATGTAGTTCTTTTTTATTTTAATATTTCTGTTATAGCTTTCATAACTCCAAGTTTACCATATTCATATGTTAAACCACCTTGTTGATATGCTGTATATGGCTCTCTTAATGGACCATCGCACGATAATTCTATTGTTGAGCCTTGAATAAATGTTCCTGCTGCCATTATTATTTTATCTCCATAACCTGGCATATCATCAGGTACTGGTTTTACATAACTATCTATTGCTGATGCCATTTGAATACCGCAACAATATCTAATCAACTTATCTGGATCATTGAATGTTATTGATTGTACTATATCTGCCCTATTATCATTATACTTAGGTTCTGTTTGATATCCTAAGTTTTCTAACATTTTACTTGCAAATATAGCAGTTTTTATACTTGAATTAACTATAGAAGGAGCCATATATATACCTTGTAGTATTTTTTTATTCATATCAATTGTAGGCCCTACTTCTTTTCCTTCTCCTGGAACTGCTAAGCGTTCTGCTGCTAAATGAACTAGTTCTTTTTTACCTGCTATGTATCCGCCATTTGGAACTAGCCCTGCTCCAAGATTTTTTATAAGTGATCCTACTATGATATCTGCTCCTACTTCAAGTGGAGATTTATCTTCTACAAATTCACAATAGCAATTATCTATCATGATTATTACTTCTTTGTCTACTTTTCTTATTTCTTTTATTACCTTTTCTATTTGATCTATTGTTATACTTTTTCTAGATGAATAACCTTTTGATCTTTGTATTTCTATTAGTTTTATCTTTTTTGTTTTTAGAGTTTTTGTTATTTTTTTTATATCGAAATCATTATTAACTAAATCTATTTGTTCGTAGTTAATGGCAAATGCTTTTAAACTACTATTATTGTCTTTTATTCCTATTACTTCGTGTAAAGTATCATATGGAAGTCCTGTTATACTAAGCATAGTATCATTAGGTCTTAAAAAGGCAAATAAAGCTACTGTAAGCGCATGTGAACCGGATATGAATTGTGTTCTAACAAGTGAATCTTCTGCTTTCAAAATATCTGAATATATTCTTTCTATTTTTTCTCTTCCAATATCATTATATCCATAACCATCCGTTCCGTGAAAATCAAGCGCTGATACTTCGTTTTTGATAAAAGCATTAAGTACTTTTTTTGTATTTTTAAGACAAAGTTCATCACTTTTTTTTAGTTCTTTTTCTATTTCTTTTTCTACTTTTTCGGATAAGTCTAGTACTTCTTTGCTTAACTCTAAATTCATTTTATGCCTCCATTTATGGTGATAATTGAATCATTTATATAGTTTGCTTTTTCACCAGAAAGAAACAATACTAAATCTGTTATTTCCTCTTTTGTGGCAAATCTATTTAAAAGAATACTGTTTTCTATCTCTTCTCTTTGCTTTTTAGTTAAATTGTTGTTCATTTCAGTATCAATCCATCCTGGACATATGCAGTTTACATTTATATTTGGTGCATAATATTTAGCCATGTTATGTGTAAGAGATATTACTCCTGCTTTTGAAGCATCATAATCTGCGCTTTCTGGATATCCATTATTTAATCCATTATCGCTTGCAATATTTATGATTTTACTTCTTTTATTCATTATTTTAGCTATGTGTTTTGTCACAAGATATGTTCCTACTACATTGGTTTCTAATACTTTTAAAAAGTCTTTTTTTGTCTTTTCTTCGAAAAGAGTATCATTACATATTCCAGCATTGTTTATTAATATATCTATGTGAGTATATTTTTCTAATATTTTATTTTTCATGCTAATGATTTCATTTTCATTAGATATATCACATTTTATTATTAGTATTTCTTTTTTATATTTTTTTTCTAATTTTTCTTTTAATTTTTTAGCTTTTTTTTCGCTATTATTATAATTTATAATTACTTCGGATCCATTATCTAAAAATCCTCTTATAATAGTTTCTCCAAGTGATCTTGCTGAACCAGTTACTAATACTACTTTCTTATCTAAATTCATAATATCATTCCTTTTTTCTTTATAGATTATAACTTAAATACATAAAAAACTCAAGAAAAAAAACAGATAAGGCTATCTGTTTTTTAATTATTATTTGTTGATTTTTTTAGAAAAGTGATTTTTGCATAACCACTACCTGTGTTTCCAGTCATTGTTGATAATCCATTGTGTGTTGGCATATTTTCGCTTCCAGCTTTCATATCAGTAGAAGTAAACTTTTTAGTAGAATAATGATAAGAACATGTTATATCACTATTTGCTGTATTTTGAGTACATTTAGCAGTCAAGTTGCTTTCTCCAGTTATAGCAATACATCCTTCGTGCCCTGAAATATATGATGAACCACCACCAGCGTTACCGCCAGTTCCTCCTTGGCCACCATAGTATCCTCCACCACCTATTGTAGTTGCTCTAGTACCTTGACCAAATGTATATTGTGTTTGAGTAGCTCCCAAACCTACTGAATGGCCTGATGAACCACTTGTTCCTACTCCTGCTGCACCAGTTAATGTTCCACCAGCTCCACCGTTACCGGTATATGTAGCTCCTCCACCACCTGCTGCAACCATTATACGTGATGCTAGTGAGGCTTGATCATACCAATTTTCTCCTTGGGTTAGTCTTATATCTGTTGCTCCTCCACCGCCAGTACATGCTCCTTGTTCTGAACAGTTAAATGCATTGTTTGCATTTGTCGCAACACAATTTCCTGTTGAGAATGTAGGAGTTTCTCCAACATATACATAAAGAGTTGTTCTTTTATCTAAAGTAATTGTACCAACTGTGTAGGCGCCCTTACCTCCGACGCTATTTTGATCATTACTACCACCTTGAGCACCCCAAAGTTCTACTTTATATTCTCCTGTATATGGAGCTATAAATTTTTGTGCGTCCCCTGTGTAATCATAATTCCATACTTTAGCAGTTGATTGAGCATATGATATTCCTAATTGTCCTGAATATGCTACTAATCCTGTTGCTGCGTTATAAGTACTTGGTGTATCATATGCAAGCCATATTTTCATTTTATAAGTTTGTACTTGCCCTTTTCCTAAATCTCCAGTATCGATTATGTATTCAGATTTTTCGTTTTTTTCTATAATTTTGTAATCATTATTTCCTACCTTTAATCCAACTTTGATGTAATCATCTGGTATACACACTGTTACTTCTCCTGATACAGTACATGTATTATTTAATGTTATTTTATATGATTCAGGAATTGTTCCATTATTTCTTACTTCGAAACTATACTCTTCTTCTTGTGCTAAGCCTTCTTCATCCTTCATTGGAAGAGCATTACTTATGCTTATAACATTTTCTTCGTTTTGAAGTATTAGTGCCAATGTTCCAGCAGTGATAATTGTACTATTGTCAGTTTTACTTACATATGTTAAATATGCAAAACTTGTACCTACTATACTCGATATCATCACAAATAATCCTAGTAACATAACTAAGTATTTTTTCTTGTCTTTTTTATACTTTATTCTTAGTTTGTTAAAGTTTTTTCTCCTATTACTAGTTCTTATTTGCACTTCATCTTCTTGTTCAGTTGTCACTCTTTTTAGTTCTTCTTCAAGTTTTTCTATGTCTTGTGTTTTATCATAATTTCCCATGCAAACACCTACTTTTATTTTTTCTTATCTTTATTATATACTATTTTTTTATTTTTTACTATATATATTATAAAAAGAATTATTTTTATTTAATAATTCTTTTTATTTTTTCTTTTTTTTCTTTTTTTCTAAATCTGTTGCTTTTACAATTAATAAATAAACTTCATTATTATGATTAATATAAAAATTGCATTTTTCATGTTTAGTAATTATATAATACTTAATTGGCAACCCCAAGTTATCTCTAACATCTAATAATTCTTCGAAATCTTTTACTTTTGTTACGTATGAACTATCAGTTGTATTTGGTGGTGTTAATGTTTCAACAATCAATCTATCATATTCTCTTAATATCTTATTTACATATTTATCATATGGAGTTTTCTTAGTTCTAGAACGAAGTATTAATTTTACAAATGGTACGATAACTGCAATCATTCCAATAATTGTAACCGCACTAAGAATCATATATATATAGTTATTAACTACTACAGACATATCAGTAAATATTTGACTATTTTTGTTTATTTCTTTGTAGTCCATTTTGATATCTATAGCCTTTTCAGATAATGGTATCGTTAATGACATTCTGCCACTATTATCTATGTTGAAATTACTATCTGCACTATTCTTTTTATGGATATTCATCATGACTATCAAATTACTTTTGGTGTTAATACCATAGCTTGATTTAAAGTTATTAGCTAAATTATTGTAATAAGCATAGTCTATATCTATCTTTTTATTTACATCAAAACTGGTATTGTCAGTCATTTTTTCGTATTCTTTTTTCAATAAATTGTAATCTTTTTGGAAAAATACTTTTTGACCATTGTTATCAGTTATTAATAATCTTCCAACTATGTCATAGTCAAAATCAAGATCACTTTCTTTTGTTATATTGAATAGATAACTAAAATCTACTTCAATACTTTTAATTAAACTAGCTACGTAAGCCATATCTTTACCTAAATACTCTGTTTCATAGAAATTATTTTTCTTTAAGTATACTTTATAGTCTACATGACTAATTTCTTTATAGTTTATTTGTTCTCCACTTTTAGCAGAAAATGATTTAGTTAAAAATACTATTGATAGTACTAAGAACAATATAATCAACAAAGAATATAACATGATTCTACGTTCATAACTACGATAATTTAAATTAAGTTTTGCATTACTTGAATCATTAAAAATTTCTTCAACTTTTTGCTCTTCAGCTATTTCAGAATTCAAATCTTTTCCTTTGTTTTTCATGTTCTTCATTTTCTCACCTCCTACTATAGTTCATTTAATAAAACCGTTGGAATTCCAATTAATGGTATTCTGTGATTAACAACTCCTATTACTTTATCTTGTGTAATTGGAAAATTATCCATCTTGGCATTAGCATCACCTTTGGTGTAAAAATAATAATCTCCTTTTTCTTTTACAATGTTTACTATCCTATGCACTACTATAACATTATTATATTTGAACGCTATTACTTGTCCTTTTCGTAATGTATCATACTGATTGTCGACTTTTTCTATTATAGCTACATCCCCTTTGTTAATTTTGGGTTTCATACTACCACTTGCTACTGCAATAGCCCAATAATGAAAATATCCTGATGTAAAGTAAACTAATAAAACTATTGTTAAAATGGCTGTCATAATTGGAATATAACTCTTTTGTCTGTATTCCGTACCAATAACCTTATTATCTACTCTTTTTAATAGTACATGGAATCTATATCCTAATATTACTGGTAAGATAAATTCAATTATTGATGATATATATTCATTAGGATTTGGTACTATTGGCAATAGATAAGCATATATACCCATTATTACCGAATATAGCATTAATGGCTTACATCCTGTTTTTAAGGTATAATACGAAAACGTTGCATTTAAACTAAGTGAAGGCAACAAAGTTAGTGCTACAAATATGAATATGCCATAACTTGTTGAAAAATTGGCAACATGTAAAGCCGTTGTCGTATCACATAGTGTAAGTACAAGTATTGCTGTTATTATCAGAGTTGAATGTCCTTCTGATTTTCTCATGAAATTGTATCTTAAATACTCTCTTAAAACTGCATATAATATTGTTGGAATTATAAATTTTGTTAATCCTTCAAGTGTATAGTAATTCTTCACCTTATAAAAACTAATTACAATTCCAAGTAAATAATACAGGATAAAAAATGTTATTAGGAAAATTATTACTTCAAGAGTTAAATCCTTCCAATATCTTTGTTTATCCTTTTCTAAACCAAAAACCGCCTTAAAAATTAATAAAATTACAAGAAGAAATATACTTATTTTGTACCCGGATAATATATTCCATACAAAACTATTTAGGATTAAAACTATAAGAATTATCAGTTCGAAAATTAATAGTTTTTTTTGACCCCTTCTCATCTTTTTACCTCCCAAATAATCTTGTTAAAATATATTATAGGCACAAGTTATAAGCAACTTGTGCCTATAAGTATATAATCTATTTCATTATGCTACTGAACTATAATTTAAAGTAATGTCACCAAATTCTACGTCGAAATCGCCATCAGCTTGTCCTGAATTAGCGGCATATGCAATTACTACTGTAACTGCTTCATAACCAGAAACTGCCAAATCGTGGTTTCCAGTAAATTGTGCTCTTGCTTTGCTAGCTGTAAATGCTTCTTGATCTAATGTCATTGTTAAACTGATACCATTACATGCTGTGTCTACTAAAGATTGTGTTGTTCCTGATTTAGCAGTACAAGTTTTAGTTACACCTGTTGCCACTTCGGCAAAAGTAACTGAACTTAAGTAAGCTTGTAATTCACCAGCATTCTTTGTATAGAAGCTGTATGTTACACTTTGCCCAGGAGCAGTAAATGTTGCATGTAAACCTGTTATTTGTGCAGAATTTGTACCACTATTATCGATTGTAGCATTAGCACCTGTGAAACCTGCTGGTCCATTAGTTGGAAGTAAAGTTGGTGTTACTGTTCCACCTTGAACAGATGCAGATGTTGTAGAAAAGTCAACATTGAATATTCCTTCATCTGGTGTTACTTCTGCAGATGATTCAATTGTTAAAGTGTTTGAAAATGCTGCAAAACCAAGTGATAAACCTACAACTCCTAGTAATAGTGCTGCAATAGCAATAACTCTTGCTCTTCTATCTCTTTCCATAAGTTCACCTCCTTTACTTTTAATTCAAGCATAGGATGATAATTACTTCATCATAATTCACTAGATTATTAAATCTTATTTTTGATATACTCCCATATGCTATCTAATAGAATTATAGCACATGCAAATATTGCTTTTCAAGTCATTTTACGTTTTTTTTATATTTATAGTTTATTTTTGTACACAAGTGTAAAAGTCAGGTCTATAACGAACATTATAATAATTACAATAGATGTTGTTAGATAGAATTTACTGCTTATTGTCTCACTCAATTTACACATTAATGGTTCAATGACGTAGATTAGTATCAATCCTCCAATACCAAAGGTTAAAACCGATCTTAAACAAACATATCCATCTATGTTGAAAAATAAACCTGTATAATCCCACCATACTTTGTGATATAACTCATACATTACAAAACCTGTTATATATTCTACTACACCTGTTACAAGCATTGCTAATATGAATACTATAAAAGGATTTTTTTTATATCTTTTTAAAAGACAAACTATTAATATGGCCCCAAAACCATATACTGGCAGATATGGTCCATAGAGAAAACCTCTTTTGGCTAATGTGTTTTCAAAAATATAATAGAAAACTTGCTCATAAATAAATCCTACTATTGAACCTATTAAAAATATCATAGTATACTTACTAAATATTGTTATAGCATCAAATTCTTTTGTTTCAATTCCATTTTTTTCTTTTTTTTCTTTTTTTTGTTTATTAGTCATTTGTTTCATTATAATCTCTCCTCTATTATAATTTTACCATATATTAAATTTTTTATAAATAAAAAAGAGAGCATCCCGCTCTCAAATCTATATAAACGCTAGACCTTCAGCGACTAACGTCTAATATATAATATGTTCAATTAATAAATATGTTACTGTTTGTAATAACTATTTTTAATATATGTAAAATACTATTATTTATGCATACTAATAAATTTATTCTATTTGCAACAAAAAAAGGCTTAAAGCCTTTATAAATAACTTCTATTTAAATTTTTGAAAAATCATTAAATCACAATTATTCTAAGGTTGTTAATTCTTTTGTTGTTCCATCAGTTAGCAACAATTTATATCCCCATTTACAACTTGTTTCAAGTTTCTCTGCACAATATACTTGAACATTTTTAACTTTATAAGATTTAAATACCTCTTCTGCTTTGCCATTTTTATATGTCACAGTTTTACCATCACTATAAATTATAAAATTATAAATCATTGGTGCTTGTGCAGATAAATTATTGGTAACGCTCGCTGCATATATTTCTGTTTCTTTAATACCTGTTTTTTCAATTAGGTATGTACTAGATTCATCTCCTTCTCCAATTTTACAAGTATACTTATTATCTTTAAATTTTGCTTCGTTTAAACAGCTATTAATCCATTCATTAACTATTGCATCTTCATAATTAGTTACTAAATATATTTCACCTTCATATGCTATCATTTGAGCTGAATCACTTATAGCATATATATTATATTCTAATTCATCATGCTTGCCATTTGAGTTATTCAATATATATCTCTTTTCTAAATTGTTGCTTTGATTTTTCTTGTTATTTACTTCGTTTAATTCTTTACTAATACTATCATATTTGCTACTTAAATTTTTATTATCATTTTCTAGATTCCTATATTTATTATATCCACAATAAATAACACCAGCAGCCCCTAGAATAATCATAATTAGAACAACAATCAAAGCCTTTAAACCTCTATTACTTTTCTTTTCTTCCATTATAAATCACTCCTATTCTCCTTTATTATATATTATTATCACTTTCTATTCAAGATTTTTTATGGACTATAAGTCTCAATTTTTAGTTTATTATTTTTTATTTTAAATATAATACTTCCATCTTGATCTGTTCTATATATTTTAGATTGTTCTAAATTACTTAATACTTCTTTATTGGGATGGCCATAACGATTATTTTTACCAACACTAATAATAGAATATCTTGGACTAATTTCATCTATAAATTCTTTACCACTACTTGTCTTAGATCCATGATGTCCTACTTTTAAGACATCTATATTCGGTAAGTTATACTTACTTAATACTTCTTTTTCAGTAGTAGTGCTGGCATCTCCCATAAGCATAAACTTATATCCATTAAGTTCTGCATAGATAACATTACTATTATCATTTTCATTATCGTATTCTTTTGTCTGTAAGAAATAAAGCTTGTGGTTATCTATATTTAGTTCTTTAATGCAAGAATAATACTTTATTCTTTTCCTATCTAATACTTTAATTAGTTCTTTTTCTAAAGCATTAAATTCTCCACAATTGAATATTACTTTCTCTACTTTAAAGTTTTCTACTAAGTATTTAGCTTCTCCCATATGGTCAAAGTCTCCATGTGTAAGTATTAATTCATTTATTTTTTTAATCCCATTGGCTTTTAAATACGGAATCGTTTTGTTCTTTGATATCTTATATTCGTATGGCTTATCGCTATAACTTGTTATTCCTCCAGTATCAATTAGAATTGATTTGTTTTTTATATTTATTATGGTGCTATCTCCCTGACCTACATCCATAAACATTATGTAGTTAGTTTTTGGAAAACTATAATGATTTATTGTAAAGAATAGTATTAGTATTATTATTGATGCTTTTGTGTTTTTTCGAGAAAATACCCAATATATTATGACAAAATACACTACTGTAAACACTTTACTTATTTTACACATATTTACATTTAGTGCGTCTATTCGTGTTAATGTTCGGGATGCTATTTCAATTATTCTAATAAAAAAGAATAGAACATTATCTAGTATTGGGAATATATAGCTTAGTATTGTTAGAGGTAGCAGGATGACTGACACATAGGGTACAAAAAGTATGTTGTATAAAATACTTATAAAATTTATTTCATAAAAATTATTTACTGTAATAGGATATGAAATTAAAAAGGCTATTAATGATGTTTTAAATGCTTTTGCTACCCTGCTTCCTGTTATTAAATCTGTATATTTTAATAGTCCTAGTGCTACCAGGAAAGAATACTTTAAGCCTATATTATTCCAGTTTAAAGGATTTATAAACAATATTATTGATAGTGTTAATAGAAGAATATTTATATTACTTATTTCTAGTTTTAATACTTTGTTTATTAATAACAGAATAGTAAATATAGCACTTCTTTCTACTGACATAGAATAATTAGTTATAAACATATAAAATATTAAGAAAATTATAATTATTATGCTTTTTATTATTTTGCTCAATTTTAATTTATTTAGAATAAATGTTATTAATCCAATGAATATTGCTATGTGTAAGCCTGATATAGCAAATAAATGGCTTATTCCATTTTGCCTATATGAATTTATTATATCTTCATCAATATAAGAGTTATCTCCGAATATAAGACTGTTTATATAAGGATATGATTTTTTTAATTTCTCTCCTCTTTTAATCAAACTTGTTTTTGCTTTCCATAATATATTTTTATTCTTCTTAATAATTTTTATTTTTGTTATTTCAATTACATTATATGTCTTATTGGTTTCTAAGTACTTTTTATAATTAAAAGTATTAGGCACTGTGTTATTTGTTATATTTTGTATTTCTCCAGTTACACTTACCTTATCTCCAATTGAATAGTTTTTTGTTTTTGTATTATATAGATAACCTATCACTTTTTCTTTACCTTTTAGTTCTAATTTTATACCATAATCTTTTTTTATGATATTAGTTATTATAAAGCTTTTATTATTGAAGTTTTTATAAATTGAAACGTGTTCTATGTTATTAGAAACAAAATAAAAAACAAATGCAATTAATAAAACAACATAATAGAAAATATTATGTTGTAATATAATCTTTAATCTTTTCAAATAGTGAATCTCCGATACCAGATACTTCTTTTATTTCTTCAATTGTTTCGAATTTTTTGGATTTTCTATATTCTATTATTGCTTCTGCTTTTGATTCTCCGATACCTGATATTGTCATTAATTCTTCTTTTGTGGCTGTATTGATTGATACTAATTTATTAGTTTCTTTTTCCTCCTTGTTTGATGTGTTTGCTTTTTTGGTAGTAACTTTTTTTTCTTCTTTTTCGTCCCCTTTTATACAAGTATCATTTTTTATAATATCAGTATTACATTTTTCTATTATTTGCTCTTCTTTTTCTTTCGTTTTTAAATAATCCGTTATTTCTTTTTTGCTATATATTACAATGACCATTTCATCTTTTATTTTCATACTAAGATTATTCACATAAGAGTTTGCTTCATTTGTAAATCCTCCAGCTTTTTTTACTACATCTATTACTCTAGAATCTTCTTCCATGATATATACTCCCGGAGTCTTTACTTCTCCTTTTATGTCTACTGTAAACTTTTTACTATCTTTTTTTTCGTTTTGCATTTCTATCACTGGTCTTTCTTCTATTTTTTTAGTTATTTGTTTTATTTTTTGTGAATAGTAATAAAATGTGCTTCCTACTGAAAGCAGGATAAATATAATGGTAATTGTGAATAGAATATATTCTTTATAATCTGAATATATTTCATTTATTTTTCCAATAAAAAACACCTCCTACTATATTATTAGTTTTAGAAGATGTTTTACCTAACTTTTTTGTTCTTTTTTTGTGTTATTCTCATAGCTTATTCGAAGTACTATTGTTAATGCTATTAATGTACATACACATATACTACCACCATAACTCATAAATGGAAGTGGTACTCCTGTCATCGGAAGTATACCTAAAACTCCTGTCAAGTTGACTGTAATATGCATAAATATATAAAATGCTGCTCCA
>JAEEGL010751785.1_pt1 | contig 15550 bp, 13 predicted proteins | sample 9134231 | NCBI WGS metagenome assembly JAEEGL01 (sample SAMN16246548, study PRJNA631951) | gut metagenome | biome: gut microbiome; feature: rumen; material: fiber-attached | host: Bos | place: Iran: Karaj | collected 2018-10
AAATATGAAAATATTGTTATAGCAAGACATATTGGGGTTGATCCAGATGCGATGGCCTCATCTTTTGCGTTGAAAAACAGTATTTTACTTACTTTTCCAGATAAACATGTAAGACTTGCAGGTACTGGTAGTAGTAGATTTTCATATTTTGGTAAATTTGATAAGCAGGAGGATGTAAAAGAGAATACTTTACTAATTGTAACAGATACTCCAGATATTAAAAGAATAGATGGTGTTTCGGATTTAACTAAATTTAGTGATATAGTAAAAATAGATCATCATCCATTTATGGATAAGTTTAGTGATAATAGTGTTGAGTATATCGATGTTAATGCCGGAAGTGCTAGTCAAATAGTTTTAGAACTAATTCAAAATACTGATTTATTAATGGATAAGCAAATAGCTGAACAAATATTTTGGGGAATAGCTTCAGATACTAATCGTTTTATGTATAATGATTCAACTAGTAAGACATTTCATTTAGTAGGTGATTTACTAGAGAAATATGATTTGGATTTACAAAAATTATATGAACCATTATATGCAAGACCACTTGAAGAAGTAAGGTTAGAGGGTTATATTGCCCAAAATATGCAAGTAACAGAAAATGGTGTTGCTTATATTAAAATAACTAATGCTATTCTTGAAGAACATAAAACAGATGCTGCTGCCCCAGGTAATATGATTGGTAATTTCAATTATATTGATGGAATATTAGTTTGGATGTTTATCACTGAAGATGTTAAAAATGAAAATTATCGAATATCTATAAGAAGTCGTGGACCTGTGGTTAACACACAAGCTGAAAAATACAATGGCGGTGGTCATAAGTATGCATGTGGTGCAAGAATTACTGACATTAAATTAGCCGATGATTTGGTTAGAGATTTGGATGAATTGTGTTTAAAGTATAAAAAAGAGAAGAGGGAAGAAAATGAAGATAGTTAATGCGTTTTTAAAAATAATAGCTACTCGTGTTAGTCAGTATCCAACTGATGAACTTCCAGAATTTCTTTTGGTTGGTCGTAGTAATGTTGGTAAAAGTAGTTTTATTAACACATTACTAAACAAAAGAGGATTAGCAAGAACTTCTGCTACTCCGGGTAAAACTCAAACAATAAATTTTTATTTAGCAAATAATACTTTCTATGTAGTAGATGTACCAGGTTATGGTTATGCACAAGTTAATCGTGAACAACAGAAAAAAATGGGCTTAATGATTGAAGATTACTTAGAAAATCGTGATGAATTAAAAAGAGTATTCATGATAGTTGATTTTCGAATTAAACCAACTGAGGATGATATTCTCATGTATCAATTTTTAAAATATTATGATATTCCGGTAACAATTATTGTTAATAAAGCGGATAAAGTTGGTGCAAGTAAACGTGAAAAAAATCTTAAATTAATTAGTAAAACAATTGACTTGGCACCAGGGGATGATATGATTGAATTTTCAAGTGTCAATAAAAAGGGCCGAGAAGAAGTTTTAAGTAAAATAGAAAGTTTAATTGTCGAGACAATATAGCCAGTAAAGTGGCTATTTTTCTTTGTCTTTTTCTTGACATTTTATCTTTCTTATTTTACAATTAAATTGATACTAGAGGAGGATATTATGGGAATAGAAAAATGGAAAAATAGTATTTTTGGTAATAAAGAAGAAGAAACTGAAGAAGAAGATAATGAAATATATACTGGTAAGAAAACTAGTAAGGATGCCCTAAAAGCAATGAGTGGTGATGGTAATAAGATGATTTTATTTGAACCACGTGCATATTCAGAAAGTCAACAAATTGCTGATTATCTTAAAACTAGTAATGCTGTTATCGTTAATCTTAAACGAGTAACACCAGATCAAGCTAAAAGAATAGTTGATTTCTTATCTGGTACATTATATGCCATTGAAGGTGGACTTCAAAAACTTGGTGGTGGAATATTCTTATGTACTCCTAGTTCTGTTCCTGTAGAAGGTAAAATTAGTGATGATAAGGATGCTAAGGCAGCCGCTGTTAAAAAACCAAAACAAGAAAAAGATGATGATGAAATAGATTGGTAGAGTAGTTATCTACCAATTTTTAATTATGGAGGGAAAAATGGAAGGAATTGAGGAAGTAGACTTACCAAAAGAAACAGTAAGACCAGTTGGCGGAGATGTATATAAATCTCATCAATTTGATGATGATTTACCAAGCGCTAATTATAATACAGGTGGAGAACATGCTCCAATATCAAAAAAGCGAGGGGATATTATACCAAGTGCTGCTTATGATATGGGTGGAGAAAAAATTCCAGAATCACTAAAGAAAAAACGTGTTATACCAAGTGCTGACTATAATATGGGGTCAATACCTCAAAGATTAGATCCTCGAGAGAAAGAAATGGAAAAAGCTAAAAAAATTGTGTTAGAATATCTTGATGCAATTATTAACAAAAATCCACTTGAACAATTATTTGCCCGAGATCATTTAAGCGATGATCAAAAAGAAGCAATAGCAGCTTTACAAAGTGATACTTTGGATATGCAACTAAGAGCGTATATAGCAAAAAGAGATATGATACAAGCACAAATTAAAAGACTTGAAGAGGAAAGAGACAAATATACCACGACTAGTGAAGCGCTTACTGCAGATAAAAAGCGACTTGAATTAGAACGTGAGGCTATAAACGCAGAAATAAAAAAAGAAAAAGAAAGACTTGAAGCAGAGCGTGAAGCAATAAAAGGCGAAATAAGAAATGAACAAAGAAAACTTGATACATTACGTCAAACTGGTGTGCAAGGTGTTCAAAAAGAAATTGATGAAGTTACTGCACAACGTGATGCTTTGTTAAAGACAGTAAAAGACTTAAGTAATAAGTATAAAGAACAAACCGGTCTTGTTCAAAGAATGATTAATGGTGAAGATAGTAGTGTAGAGTGGGCTACTGTTTTAGATAATAATCCAATTTATAATACTACTTATAATACCATTGATGAATATATAAAAAAATTAAAAGAAGCATATGCAGATTTTAAAGGTATCTCACTTGCTGAAAGTAATAAAGCATTTAATCAAATGGCACCAGGCTTATCTTTATTAAAGGATATTCTGTTATCATATTGTAATGGTAATATTAAACTACATGGTTCTCTAAGATTATGTAATTGTCCTCAAGCAGTTGAGATAGTACATGGTATTAAATTACCAGTGTATACTATTGATAAAAGAAAACTTTATAATAATGATCTTGATGAAATAAAATATCTTGATAATAATAAATTTATTTATACTATTAAAGCTGGTCTTAGATATCAAACAATTGCCATGGAAGCTGTTGCAAAGCAACAAATTGCTGAAAGACAAAGAGATAATTTAATTAATGCTTTAGCTCCATTCATTCCAAAAGATTTTGATTTAGATAGTATTTTAAAAAATAGTTTAAATTCAAATACAAAAGATAGTACTTTAAATATAGATACAAGTGGTTTAGGTGATAGAGGAAAATAGTCTTCGGACTATTTTTTTGTTGCTATTTTCTTTTGGGAAGGTTATAATATTTAGCCATGGGGGAATAATTATGTTATATGTTACTAAAGATGAAAATGTAAAACAAATAAAAGATATTGAAATATATGAATTACCAGAGGATATTTATTTTTTCTTTCATCAATGTTCAAGTAAAATTTCACAAGAAGAAATAGAGGCATTAAGAGATAAGCTAATTACTCACTTAAAGAATAATACTAATCCACTTGAAGTAGAACGTTATTCAGCATTGTTACAACAATTATCATTATTAAGATATCAACGATCAAATATTTCAAGAGAAGATGCAGAAAAACTAAAAAAAGAAAAATTAACAGAAGCATATAAAAATATGAAAGAAGTTTGTAAGTATGTTGAATTAAGCGTTGAAGAAAAAAATGAAAGCTTGGGTGATGTCCTAGAAAGCATAATTACAAGAAGTTCTAATGAATTAATTGATAAACAAGTAATAGAAAAATGTTTTTTGGCTTTAATTGCTTATCAAGAATATCTTTCACTTAATCAGTATTTATTAACAACTTCGTTAAGAACTTCATCGAGAATTGACTTTGCTTTCATGGAAAATAGAGAAACGCGTATGAGATCTATAGAGTATTATGAAATGATGGAAACTAAACATCTAAGATAATTAGATTTTAGTTTTTTTATTGAATAAAAATAGTATCGATGCTATAATTAATAATAGAATAGGAGGGATAAAGTGAAAGATAAGATTAGTAAATATCGTGACGTTATTCTTTTAACCATTGGAACTATTCTAGTCATTTTATCTATCTGTCTATTGTTCTATGATCGAATGGAAACATTAAAAAGTAATGTGTTTGCAGAAGTAGAAATGGAAAAATATCGTGAGAGAAATATTGATGGTACCATTGAGGAAGTTGTTGAAGAAGTTGACGATGAAGAAATAGATGAAATTAATGAGGATGATGAAAATGTTCCTAAAGTTCAATCTGAAAGTTTAAAAGCTAAAATAGCTAAAGAACATATTGGTTATCTAGAAATAAAGAAAATTAATTTAAAACAAGGATTTGTATCTAAGAAATCTCGTTATAATAATGTTAATTATAATATTCAACTACTAGGGCCATCAGATTATCCTGATAAAGAACTTGGTAATGTTATTATTGCTGGTCATTCGGGAACTAGTTATTTAGGTTACTTTAAAAATCTTTATAAATTAGTACTTGGTGATGAAGCTAAAATAACATATAAAGATTATGTTTATACTTATAAAATAGTTAATATTTATAATGTACCAAAAACTGGTAAAGTTAAAGTCGTAAGAGATTATCATAAAACTTGTTTAACGCTAATTACCTGTACTTATAATAGTAAAACACAACAAACCGTTTATATTTTGGAATTAGTTTCTAAAGTAAAGGATGGTGGTAAATAATGAAATATAAGATTTCTATTGCCATTATGGTTTATTTCATTTTACTAATTATTTTAGTACTTAATATGGAAGATAAGAGTAAAGTTATCAAAAATAGTTTCTTTGTATTTATGGTATCTTTATTCATGGCATTATTTTTTGTTAATGAAATGGTAATGGATTATATAATATCTCTTGTTATTAGATATTTGTATTTTCCAACATTTGCTTCGATTATTTTAACGTTAATTATATCGATGGTTATCTTTGTAATTAATATATATCGAGATAAAATTAATGATAAAAAACGAATAATTAATTATATTTTTGCAAGTTTTATCTTTATTGCATATATTATATTAATGTTACAAGATATTGATATTAATTCATCTACATCACTATATACAGGAGATAGTCTTAAATGTTTAAGATATATTAGTAGAACTTTTGTTATATGGATAATGACAGTGGCTTTAATTAAATATTTTAGTTATTTTTTAAAGAAAAAGGATAAATAATACTACTTCGGTAGTATTATTTAATATGAGGTATTATGGATAATAGAGAAAGTATAGCTAATAAAGTTGGCTTTTTAGGTATTTTAGGTAATATTATATTGTTTTCTATTAAGATAATTTTTGGCTTAATGAGTAATAGTATGGCTTTAATTGCTGATAGTTTTAATAGTGCAGGTGATATATTTGCATCATTAATGACTTGGATAGGTGGACGTATTTCTAGTGTTCCAAATGATAGTGATCATAATTTTGGACATGGTAAAGCGGAATATATCTTTTCAATGTTAATTGGTGTTTCCATGATTATTGTAGCTATTAAGTTATTATATGATTCTGTTGTTGCACTAATTAATGGTAATATGTTAGTTTATTCAATATCATTAATAATAGTTTGCATTATTACAATTGTAGTTAAGATATTACTATATATTGTATGCCGAATAGCTTATGAAAAACATGATAATTTATTAGTTAAATCAAATATGTTAGATCATCGTAATGATATAGTTATTACATCTTTAACCCTAGTAGCGATAATAATATCAAAATATGGTATTTATTGGTTAGATGGAGTTGTTGGTATATTAATATCTATTTGGATTTTTAATGTTGGTATTAAGATATTTAAAGAAAGTTATGATGTACTTATGGATACATCCATAGATTCTTTATCGAAAAAACAAATACTTAGTATTATCAAAAGTTATAAAGAAATTAAACGAGTAGGTGATATTTATTCAATACCAGTTGGTTATAATTATATCGTTGTTATAACTATACTTGTAGATGGAAGAATGCATACATCAACTTCACATGAATTAGCTGATGAAATTGAAAAAAGAATTAAAAATGGTAATGATAGAATCCAAGAAGTAATTGTACATATTGAACCATATGGTAAAAAAAATAAATAAATATTTGTCTAGGAGACTAGTTTTTAGTTATTGTTTAGTATATAATTTTTTATATGAGAGGAAGAGTTATGAAAAGAATTGGTAAGTTAATTATAATTTGTTGTTTATTATTTGTTGTTGTCGGATGTAAAAATATTTTTGAGGTTGAACCAGAGCCAGAGAAAGTATATTTAACTGGTAAACATTATGTCGAAATGAGTATTAAAAACTATGGTAAATTAGAACTTGAACTTGATGCAGATAAAGCACCAATTACAGTTACTAATTTTATGGAATTAGTTAATAGTGGTGCTTATAATGGTAATAAGATTCATCGTGTAGCTAAAGATTTTGTTATTCAAGGTGGACAATTAGCTGATGCAAAAACTATTAAAGGAGAATTCTTAGCTAATGGAGTTGATAATGATATTAGTCACGAAAGAGGAGTAATATCAATGGCAAGAGGTGGCGATCAAACATCTGGTTATGATACTGGTTCATCACAATTTTTCATTTGTACTAAGGATGTTAGTGAATCACTTGATAACTACTATGCAGCATTTGGTAAAGTAACTAAAGGTATGGATATTGTTGATCGTATTAATCGTAAAGTAACTAATACTGATGATATTGGTAATATTTTAAAAGAAGCATATATGCCAATTATTGAATATATAAAAGAAATAGAAAAGTAGGGATGAAATGAATACACAAATTAATGAAAGAGATTTGGTGTCAATGAAACTATTACACTATTTTATTACTAAAAAAAACTATACACCAATTATCGTTCAAGGTGTAGAAAATGAAATATGGCTAGAGAATTTAGATAGCGAATATAAGGTAATAAGAATAGTAAATAATTATATTCATAATAATGAACAGTTGGATTTTGATGCCTTTAAAACCAAAAGAATGGTTAAAAAGATTAAGAGAAAAACGTTTTCTTTGAATATTAAGACATTAAATATCTTAACTGATGTTGGAGAAAATGTTGATCGCAGTAAAACTTTTCCTAATGTTGATATTATCTATTATGAAGATGAAGATAAAATACTAAAAAATAAGATTATTAAAGAATCATTTCCAGATTTAGCGGATAACTTGGAATATAGTGAAGAAGGACTTCAGTTATTCTTTAAGATAACCGATGATATTAATAATAAAAATAGAAAAGATGCAATGGAGACTGATAGAATATTAGAACCAAAAAAGCCATATGTAACTATTGGATTATTAGTCTTTCTGTGGTTAATTTTCTTATTTACGCAATTAGATAAGAAGGGACTTTTATTAGATAATCTTGTTTTATTTGGACCATGGGTTCGTGAAGGTGAAATATATAGATTATTAACTGGAACTATCCTTCATGCAGATATTTTTCATATTTTATTTAACTCTTATGCCTTATTTGTCGTTGGTAGTATGATAGAAGGATATTATGGTCGAGGAAAATATGCAGTTATTTATTTAGTAAGTGCAATTACTGGTTCTCTTTTATCAATTATAATGTCAGATGTTCCATCAGTAGGTGCTAGTGGAGCTATTTTTGGACTTCTTGGAGCATTACTTTATTTTGGATATCATTATCGTGTTTATTTTGGTAGTGTTATATTAGGAAGAGTTATTCCAGTAATTATTACCAATTTGGCAATTGGTTTTATGATCAAGGGTGTTGATAATTTTGCACATATTGGTGGTTTAATTGGCGGTTTTCTAATTAGTAAAGCTTTAGGTATTAATAGTAAAGATAAGAAAAGTGATAAAATTAATGGCTTTATTTTAACGGCTATTTATGTAATATTTTTAGTTATATTAGTAATAATTGGAAGAGGATAATATGGAAAAATATAGTTTTGGAAAAGTAGATGATAAGGCTTTAGCCTTAAATTATGCAAAAGCACTTAAGGATGATGAGTTTGTTAAAGTTGTTAACGAACTTGATGTTAGTGATGATATTAAATGTCGTTATACATCTAATTTACAAGAAATATCGGAAGTAAATATTATATGTAATAGTTGTAAAGGATTAGTTAATTGTCCATATGATATCCCGGGTTTAAGAAAAGTAGCCGTAGCAAATAAAAATGTAATTAATTTCATGTATAAAAAATGTGATTACAAGGAAAAAGATGATAAAGCTAAAGCATATTTAAGTAATATTTATTCATATAAGATGCCAAAAGAAATAAGAGAAGCTAGTTTTAAGAATGTTTATAAAGATGATTCTAATAGACTAGAGACCATTAAATATTTAAAGAAATTCTATGATAATTATAAAAAAGGGGAAAAGATAAAGGGACTATATTTATATGGTAACTTTGGTTGTGGTAAAACTTATTTAATTTCGGCTTTATTTAATGAATTAGCTAAAAAAGATATTAAAAGTACGATTATTTATTTTCCAGAATTATTACGTAGTTTAAAAGCAAGTTTCTCTAATACCGAAGATAATTATCAAGATCGTTTTGATCAAGTAAAAGAAGCTAATCTATTATTACTTGATGATATTGGTGCAGAGAAACTATCTGATTGGGCAAGAGATGAAGTATTGGGTGTAATACTACAATATCGTATGGAAGAGCATCTTCCAACGTTTTTTACTTCTAATTTATCAATTCTGGAACTTGAAGAACATTTACAAATAGGAAGAAGTTCAGAAGATAAAATAAAAGCTAGAAGAATAATTGAAAGAATAAAGTACTTAACTGATGAATTAGAAATGAATAGTGTTAATAGAAGAGTTTAACTCTTCTTTTTTTATATTTTATGTTATAATTAGTATAGTAGGTGGAATATGAAAGAAAAACTTGAAGAATTATATCAACAACACTTAAGTAATCGTTTGGATTTAGTTTTTAAAGATACCGATACTCCAAGTTGTCGTAATTTTCCATCTATTGAATTTAAAGATAAACCTACATATCTTTATCAAGGGGAATTTATTGATGGCGTAGCCATAGTTCAAAGAGATGATAGAATGTATAATTTAATCAACAAAAAATGTGAAGAACTCTCTGAAATATGGTTTAATCATATTGAAAGTTTCTATGATGGATTTGCTATTGTTAAATATGATAACAGATTGAATTTTGTTGATAAGTCCGGTAATTTATTATTATCTGATGATGAAAAAATAAAAAAAGCTGAAAATTTTCATAATGGTTTAGCTAAAATAGAGGTTGAAACAGGATGGTATTATATTGATACAAATGGTAATAAAGTAGGAGAAATACATCACGAGAAAACAGAATTCTTTCATGAAGATAGAGCTGTCGCTCATGTTGGGGAAGGTTATAATTATGTTTTAATAGATAGGAATAATAATGTTTTATCTGATAAATATAGAAGTATTTATTCTTTTGTAAATGGTGTGGCAATAGTCGATACGTTTGATTTGAGATTTGATTATAATTTAATAGATTTAAATGGCAATAAAATATTTGATGTGAATTTGGAAAGGATTACGAGAGTATCTAATAATATACTGCATGTAGTATCATATAAAAATGCAGAAGGAACAGATTGTTTATTTGATATTAATGGTAATCAATTAAGTAAATGGTATAAAAAAATAGGTGAATTTCATGATGGACTCGCAACAGTACATAAGACATATAGTATTTACGAAAAGGAACAAGTGAATCTTATTAATTTACAAGGACAGGAAATATGTGATATAGATTTTAAGAAAATATGGAATTTTCAAAACGGATTAGCTGTTGTTAGTCGATATGAAGAGCCTGAATATAATTTGATTGATAAAAATGGTAAGCTTATAAGTGATGAATGGTTTGCGAAAATATTTTCTGCCCCTCTTAAAGGCTGGGAAGTGACAAATGATAAAGGTGAGAAAAATTATTTAGATGAAACAGGAAAGCCAATTTTGCGTAAGTGGTATAAAAGAGCTACACAATGCGAAGATAGTGGTTACCATCAGGGTTATTATTATATTGTTTCTGATGATAATGAAAACTATAGTTACATAGGCAAAAACGGAAACGTTATAATAGAAAAAATAACAATAAGTGAAGAATTTTTAACTGACAAAACTTATCGTGACGAAGTAAATTATTCAACCGGTTTTTTTGATAGCTTTATTTGCAAAAGAAAAGAATATATAAAAGCAACTTATAAAGATTTAAAAGATTACCAAGTTCGTGGACATCTTTGCTCTAATGGTACTGATAAATTTAAAATAAAATATGAACCAATTGTCATATATGATTTAAATTATGTTCTTTGTTATAAAGAAGAAGATGTATATTTATTTGATCGAAGAAATAAGTCTTATACTAAAATAGGTGATACTAAGACTATCGAATTATCTGGACCATTAATTCATACTGTTGGTAAATCCTTTGATGAAAAAGTATACTTAATATATGATGGACAATTATTAAATATAACTAATTATTATAAAGAAAAATTAAAGAATAAGCGAATCTTTAATATTCGAGAAGGAATTAAAATAATACCAAAAGACTTATATGATACTTATACAGAAAATCAAGCAAGAGAACTATTAAAAAAAGATGAAGAAGAAAGAAAAAAGCAAGAAGCCAAAGATCGAGAAGTAGAAGAAACAAGAAAATTAAATGAAATAGGTAAACAAGAGAAAAAAAGAAAAGGCCTTGATGAAATAGAAGTCAATGATGCAATTTATAATATAATCAAATATAGTAAGAGATTAGAAGAGATATCTGATAGAATTGGCTATATTCCAAGACTTCCAATAAATAGTTTATTTGTTTGGGTAGATGATCATCGAGAAATTAGAAAAGAATTACTTGAAGGTGGTATATTAAAATTTGCTGATTTAAAAGATGAAACATTTTATAAAGTAAAAATGTGTGGTATTGATTTCTCGGGTCAGTATCTACCTTCCATTAAACCACAAGAAGTCTATAATAAAGACTTAAGTAATTGTAATTTTGAAGGGGTATTTATCCATGCATCAACTGATTTTACAGGAGTAAATATATGTGGTACAAAGTTTACTAGGGATAATAATACTGCAACATTTGATATTAATCCACATAATTTTATAAATGCAATATATGATGATAAAACAACTTTAAATGGTGAACCATTAACTGAATTAATAAAAAAGGCAGAGCCTTCAAAGAAGTAGGTGAAATATGAATAATTATTATAATCGTATTATGAATAGAGTTCCTAATAGTGATAAAATAATTAGGCAACTTAGTTTAAGTGAACGTATTCCCCCATATCCTAAAAAAACTTTTGAAATGTACTTAGGATATGCATATAATACATTTATTGGATTAATTTATGAAACTGCCTTAAAATTTGATAATAAATATTGGAATGGTGAGGCGCTAACTACTGACTTTATTTATAATATCAAAGAATTTATTAGAATATTTAAATATATTAAAGATGAATCTTTTGATAAAGTAGAGTTTTTAAATAGGGGGAAAATATTTAATCATATTAAACCTAATAAGAATAAATTATTTGGAGATAGATATAGTTATGCAATAGGCACTAAAATAGATGGTAATAAAGAGATGACTTTATATTATATCAAAGGTGATGATGATAGTAGATCAAGATTTAGAATAGAAGTTAAAGAACAATTTGAAGTAACTGAATATCCATATTTAAAAATGAGTTTTGATGTTTGTGATGATGGTAGAATTGAGTTTTCTAAACGACTATTAGTTAAAAAAAGCCCTAGTGGTGTAATAATGTCATTGCCATTTCCAGATAATTATAAACATCAACCAACTGTAGGCTTCAATCGTGAAGGTGTCGTTGCAGTTCGTGATATTTTTGCATATGTTTTTGAACAAATATTTGGTAAAAATGAGGTTAAAACCTCACATAGATAGAATAAGGAAACTTATTCTTTTTTTTATAATCATTATTTGTTATAATTATTATAGTAAGATAGTAGGTGGTACTATGGAAGAAGAGTTTAGTAAACTATATAAAGAATATCTAGATGGTATGCTTGATTTAGTCTTTAATGAAAAAACTGGTAAAAAAGTTAATAATCTTCATTATTCTTTTTCAAAAGATCCTCAAATAGATATAGTTAAATTAGGTTATGAATGTGTTTATTATGATGAAGAACATGAAATTATTATCATCATGAAAGTTGATAGTCATTATTTTAATGCTTTAGATAAAAATGGTAATCTCGTATTTGATAAATGGTATTATCCTAAATATCGAGAATTTCAATTTATTGATGGTTATGCATTAGTAGACACAGATGATGATAAATATAATTTTATTGATATTAATGGTAATCCAATTAGACAAGAAGGTTTTGATGATGCCTTTAAGTTTTGTGAAGGTTTTGCGCTTGTTAAAGAATATGAAAAATATAATTATATCGATACAAATGGTAATTATATATCAGAGGAATGGTTTGATGATGCTTTTTCTTTTCATGATGGTTATGCTAGAGTTAAAATAGACGGAAAAGTTTTTTTTATCGATAAAACTGGACATCGTACTTTTGGTGAAGGTTATTATAAATATAATCCATATTTACCATATGAAAATATAACTAGTGAATATATCGTTAGTGATGTTTTTGAAGGTTATGCAATTGTTTGTCTCAATGATAAATATAATTATATCGATGTCAAAGGTAATCTATTATCAACTGAATGGTTTAAAGAAGCTAAACCATTTAGTGAAGGATTAGCTAGAGTAAAAAGAAACCAAAATGGAGAATATGCATTTATCAATAAAAGTGGCATTATTGAAAGTGATAAATGGCGTTTACCAAATGATGTAAATTTTACTGGTGACTTTCATGATGGATTGGCTACTATAACTATTAATGGTTACGAAAATTATGTTAATCAATCTGGAAGAATTTTAGTCCAAGAAGTAGGCGAAAATAAAGGCTTTTATTCTGCGAGTGACTTCCATAATGGGGTTGCAGCTGTTTCTTTTTATGAAGGACGTAGTAGTAGAATATGGCCAACCGCAGCATTTATTGATACTAAGGGTAATTATTATATATGTGATAGTTCTGATATTCGAAGTTTAGGTGAAGGATTTTTAGCAGTAGGTCACTGTGGGTATATACATATTGTCGATAAAGAAGGTAAATATATATCTAATTTAATTTTTGATGAAGTATGGGATTTTAAAAATGGATTTGCTACGGTTTTAAAAGATAGAATATTATTTAGAATCGATACTAAAGGAAATATAACTCCTTTATCAGTGATAAAAAAAGGAACTATCAAAAAATATCCTTGTTTTCTATCAGTTCATAGACATTCTTATATAGGTTGCTATTATCTTGAAGATGATGATATTAATATTAATGATTATTTTCAAACATTAGAAGTTATATATCCTGGAATAATTATGGTAGGAGATAATCATAATTATACGTTATTCTTTTCCGATACCCATTCTTTTCTTAATAATAAATGTGTGTTTTCTAAAATACTATTTTCCGGTGATATTGCCATTTTACAAAATGAAGAAGAAACATATTTCATGAATTTAGCGACAAGAAAAATAAATAAGATTAATCCTAATTCGCTAATTTCACATAATATAGATAGTATAGACCTTTATAATAATGGATATGCGATTGTTCGTGATAGTAAAGATGATGAAAGTTATTATAATATAATAGACAAAAACGGAAATTTTTTACTCAAGTGGCAAAAAGAATATGAATATGAACAGATAAAAAATGGGTATGTTTTATGTTCTGTGTGGGGAAAACAGAATGGTGCTGTAATGGACTTACAAGGTAATTTTGTTGTCCCTTTTAAACCACACAGAGAATGCAAATTAACTAATAATTTTATTATTGTTAATCATTCAACTGTTATCCCAACTAGTGTAGATTTAGGAGGATTAAAGTTAAGTAAAAATATTATTGGTTATCAATTAAGTAAAGATGATGTTACGATTAAATTAAAATATAAACCAATAAAAAACTATGATAACAAGTTTATAATATGTCTTGTCGGAAATAGGTTAGAACTATTTGATGTAGAGGCTAATTCTTATGAAGAATTAGGACGATGTAATCAAGTTGAATATGATGATAATTTTATCTATATAAATGATTTAAATCATAGTTTCGTTTATTTAATGATAGATGGAAAAAAGATTGAGATGAAAGAATATTATGAAAAGAATCTTCAATCAAAAAAAGAATTATTTATTGCTAATAATATTGAAATACTTGATCCAGATATTGTTTATTCAGAAAATGAAGATTTTCTTCGTGAAAAACTTCGAAAAGCCAAAGAAGAAATTCAAAAGCAAGAAGAAGAATTAAAACATAAAAATCATCAAGAAGAATTGGAATTAGTAAAAAAACAAGATGAAAAAAACATAAGAATGCGCGAAATTAGAAAATTAGAAGCTGTTCGTAATTTAACAGAAAGTGTTAGAATATTAGATGAGTTGGCAATGGATGTAGCTATTCCAGATAAGGATCGTATTATGCCATCAAGATTATTAATTAAAACTAATAATCACTTTGAAATTAATCCATATTATTTAGAAACTAAAGTATTAAAGTATCTTAATTTAAGTGGAATTAGTTTTAAAAATGTTAAGTTAAGTGGTATTGATTTTAGAGGATGTAACATTAGTTTTAATCCCCAAGAAGTTTATAATAAAGATTTAAGTAATTGTAATTTTGAAGGAATATCTTTTCCAGTATCAACTAATTTTACTGATGTAAATATCTGTGGAACAAAGTTTACTAATGATGGACGAGCAACTACCTTTGATATTAATGAAGAATCTCTTTCCAAAGGTATTTATGATGAAAATACAACATTAAATGGTATCCCACTAACAGAATTAATAAAAAAAGATAGTGCAAAGAAATAGAATAAGGAAACTTATTCTTTTTTTATAAAATATGATATACTTATAATAGTGGAGGTATCTATGAATGAAGAATTTAATAAACAATATAAGCAATATATCGAAGATACCTTAGATATAGTTTTTAATGAAAAAACTGGTAAGAAAACTAATAATGAGTGGTATAAAGAGGAAACCGATGAATCAATCGACATCATTGACTTAGGTTACGTAAATGTTAGTTATGATAGTAATCTTGAGATAACTATTATTTATAAAGAACCTAGGTACTATAATGCCTTAGATAAAAATGGTAATTTATTATTCGATACTTGGTATGAAGTTAAAAACTGGGATTCTCTTTCTTTTAATGATGGTTACGCACTAATTAAAGATCCTAAT
>JAEEGL011288441.1_pt1 | contig 15550 bp, 13 predicted proteins | sample 9134231 | NCBI WGS metagenome assembly JAEEGL01 (sample SAMN16246548, study PRJNA631951) | gut metagenome | biome: gut microbiome; feature: rumen; material: fiber-attached | host: Bos | place: Iran: Karaj | collected 2018-10
GATCATGTCTAAGCTTGAGAAGGGTCAGGTTTACGAAGGTACAGTCAAGAACATCACCTCTTACGGTGTATTCATCGACCTCGGTGGTGTTGACGGTCTCGTACATATCACAGACCTCTCTTGGGGTCGCGTAAGCGATCCACACGAGGTGGTAGAACTCGACCAGAAGATTAAGGTCGTTATCCTCGACTTCGACGACGAGAAGAAGCGCATCGCTCTCGGTCTCAAGCAGCTCACTCCTCACCCATGGGATGCTCTCGATCCTAACCTCAAGGTTGGCGACCGTATCAAGGGTAAGGTAGTAGTTCTTGCTGACTACGGCGCATTCGTAGAGGTAGCACCAGGCGTTGAGGGCCTCATCCACGTTAGTGAGATGTCATGGAGTCAGCACCTGCGTTCAGCTCAGGACTTCCTCAAGGTAGGCGAAGAGGTAGAGGCTGAAATCCTCACCCTCGACCGCGACGAGCGCAAGATGTCACTTGGCATCCGTCAGCTCAAGGACGACCCATGGGCTAACATCGAGACCAAGTACCCTGTAGGTTCTAAGCACACTGCTAAGGTACGCAACTTCACCAACTTCGGTATCTTCGTAGAGCTCGAGGAAGGTGTTGACGGACTCATCCACATCTCTGACCTCTCTTGGACCAAGAAGGTAAAGCATCCATCAGAGTTCACCAAGGTAGGCGAGCCTATCGAGGTAGTAGTACTCGAGATAGACAAGGACAACCGTCGTCTCTCACTCGGCCACAAGCAGCTTGAGGACAATCCTTGGGACACCTACGAGACACTCTACACTCCAGGTTCTGTACACAAAGGCGTAGTTTCTGACGTGATGGAGAAGGGCGCAGTAATCACTCTCAACGAGGGTGGCGAAGGCTTCGCAACTCCTAAGCATCTCGTTAAGGAAGACGGCACTCAGGCACAGAAGGGTGAAGAGCTCGACTTCAAGGTAATCGAGTTCGTTAAGGATACCAAGCGTATCATCCTCTCTCACTCACGCACCTTCGAGCCAGAGAAGGAACTCGAGACTGAGAAGAAGCCACGTGGTGGCAAGCGCGCTGCTGCTAAGAAGGACGATGCTGCACAGATCAACAATGTTGCTGCTGCACAGTCACTCGGCGACTTCGACGCACTCGCAGCCCTCAAGGCTCAGATGGAGAAGGGTGAGTAATCACCAAAACGCTAACGTTAACGTTAACGGGAACTAAACCTCGTTACGTATAACCATAACACTATTAAGGCTTGCAAGGATAACATTCCCTGCAAGCCTTTTTGCAATAAAGTTGTTCTAGTTGTCCCAGTTGTCTTTAATTCCTAATTAAAAGTGAAACGAACTGAACTTTACAACCGTATTTTCTCCTACTTTCGCAAGGAGCAACCCATCGTCGATACCGAGCTGCAGTTTGGCTCCGTCTTTCAGTTGCTCGTCGCCGTAGTGCTCTCCGCCCAGTGCACCGACAAGCGAGTCAACCTCGTCACCCCTGCCCTCTTCCAGGCATTCCCCGATGCACAGGCAATGGCAGCAGCCGACGAGACCGAAGTCTATGAATACATCAAGAGCGTTTCCTACCCTAACGCCAAAGCCAAGCACCTCGTAGAGCTCTCTAAGATACTCGCCACAGACTACAATGGTGAAGTGCCCAGCGACATGGACTCCCTGCTCCGCTTGCCAGGCGTAGGCAGAAAGACCGCCAACGTAATGCAAGCCGTAGCCTTCCGTATGAACGCCATGCCCGTCGATACCCATGTCTATCGTGTCAGCCATCGCCTTGGACTCGTGCCCAGCACCTGCAACACCCCCTATAAGGTAGAGCAATACCTGCTCAAGCACACCCCTGAAGGCGAAGCCGCCGATGCCCACCACTGGCTCCTGCTCCACGGACGCTATATCTGCAAGAGCCAGCGCCCCTTGTGCACCAAATGTCCCTTCACCACCTTCTGTCCCAAGAAGTTAGAGGGGAGCAAACTGTAAGTTACTGATATGAAAGACTTTGCAGCAATAGACTTTGAGACAGCCAATAATCAGCGGAGCAGCGTCTGTTCCGTAGGAGTGGTGATTGTCAGGGGTGGTGAGATAGTAGATTCGTTCTATTCACTCATTCAGCCTGAGCCGAACTATTATAACTATTGGTGTAGTCAGGTGCATGGCTTATGTTGTGACGATACCAACTCTGCCCCACTCTTCCCTGAAGTATGGGCTCAGATAGAACCAATGATTCAAGGTCTGCCCCTCGTGGCACACAACAAACCTTTCGACGAGAGTTGCCTCAAGGCTGCCTTCCGTTGCTATCAGATGGACTATCCAGATTATGAGTTTTACGACACCCTTTGTGTCTCTCGCAGAGTGTTTCGCCATCTACCCAACCACCAACTCCACACCGTTGCCGCCGAGTGTGGCTACTGCTTAGAGAACCACCACAACGCCCTCGCTGATGCAGAAGCTTGTGCGTGGATTGCGAGAGAGATATTGTAGAAAAAGGAGCGATTGTTTTTTCTCCACTTTTTTGTTGTTTCAAAAATAATTCGCAACTTCAATCTTCAAACGGATAAGTTTCGTCGTAAATGTCGCTCAGTAGTTTCTCTTTGTAGAGCCAGTGAGCACCAGGAGCAATATGCTTGACTTTATAGCCTTTCAACTTGGCAGAGAGGGAACTAATTGATGTTTCCTCACCGTTATAGTTAATTCTTCTCTCTGATATAATTGTAACGGTTATCGTTGGATCGTCTTTCCATTGCAATATATCGCCCTTCTGCATTCCCATTTCATAGAAGTTGAGCGGTGGACGGTGAATCTGTGCCTTCGCTGATGCTGCCTTATCATCATCAGTAAGGTCATTTTCTATCTCGTCGCTCACTTCTTCTGTTACATCTGTATGGTGGAATAGTTCAAGAATAGCCTTTGCCTGTTCCACCTGTATGCGAAAGAACTCACGGTTAGCATTTATGCGCTGAGGTGCAAATGCAGTATGCAAGGCTTTCTCAATTTTTGCACAATCGCCTTTTTTTACCTTGCATGCAAACTGACACTCAAAAGGAATTGGAACTCCCGTTGTGTAGAGTTCCTTCATTCTTTTGTCTATATCTTCCTGCGTAGTCATGCCAATCTTTACAAGGCCAGGCATTACAGGATTGGTTAAAAGATAAACTATTCCGTATTCCATAACTTAATTCTTTTGAGGTTCTTCTATAAAAGGCATATATGCATCAGTATCTGAAAGTGCCGCAGATTGAAAGCCATTATATCGTGTATATAACAAGTCCAGTTTGGAAATATCAGTCAGTCTTTCAATTGATATTGTACTTCCTGCTATAATTCCAAGGTTGGAAAAGTCATCACAAAATATCATTTTTTCTATGTGTGGAGCATTCGGGACAACATCCATAATAATAACATGACCAAAAATGTAGCAAGTAAATAATCCGCATCTTTTCACATTTGCTATATCCTTTTGAGACATTCCTATTATTGGATTCTTTTGGTCTATAAAGCCAATAAGTATTTTGTTTATGACGCAATAGAAAGGAATATCCCCATCGTCATATCTTGCAAACTTTCTTATTCTATCAAAAATAGGATTATTGCCATCTTTTGTCATTAAATGATATTTCTGCAAAAAGCATTCACACATGCCTCGTTTGAACTGACGAGTTAATCCTTGGGCAGTGATACTATGAAGGATTGAACGCTTTAGTGTTATTTTATGCTTACTGACAAAATAGTTAAATAATGGTGATTTTTCTTGTTTAGGATTTAAAGAGAAATAGTGCTTACCTATTTGGAGAATGCCTTTTACAGCTTCATCTTGAGATATTCCATACTTCTTCCTGTCATCACCAAAATAAGAATTACATTCATCACAAACATCAAAACATGTCTCTTTGCCTCCCAACGCATGAGGGAGTATATGAGGTATTTTAAAAAAAGTAGCTCCTTCTTCTTTAGTTCTACCACACCAGATGCATTTACCTGTCTCAATGTATTCTCTTTTCACTTTGCCCCTTTCTTCCTATTACACTCCTTACATAGCATTTGGCAATTTTCGGCAGTCGTTACACCGCCCTCTGCCCACGGTGTAATGTGGTCGCCCTCCATTTCCTCCAACTCGAAGTGCTTGCCGCAATGGGCGCAGATGCCTTGCTGACGTTCGTAGGCTTCACGCTTCTGCTTCTTGTCAAAAGTACGGAAACTGAGGTCTCGTAGGTCACCACTCAGCACATAACTATAGATGCCCGACTTCTTCATAATTTCGTCATCTTCCATCAAGTCATGTATGCGCTGTTCCAATTGTGCGGTATCGTATATCTTTTCGTGGTAATTGTCGTATAGCAATCCCCAATCCAAGCCCTTCATTTCCTTGCGATACTTGATGAACGTGGAGCGTACCCATGTCACAATAGACGAGAAGTAAGCCCAAAGTTGATTGGCGTTAGCATCGTATTGATGCAGCGACATATATTCGCTTACTTCCTTGATGCCATCACGACGAGCCGCCCAATGCAATACAGTTGACAAATAAGCCTGTTCGATGGCATTGCCGTTTAGCAAGTCACTGGCCATCTTGTAAGCAGGGCATCCATTCTTTGAGAAGTGGCGACGAGCATCACTAATAAACGGGCCAACATAGATTGCATTCAGCAGTTCTTGGTCAAGCAATCTTTCACCAGCTATATTGATAACACGGAACCAGTCAAGTTTCTCTTTGTCCGTACCCGTACAGAAATAAACTGAAAGTTCATAATCCAAAAACTTTTCCTTTTCTTCATCTGTCAATGAGCCAAAGAAAAGCACACCACGTTCAGGGTCAACGATGTTGAAATCGTGATAGCGGAATTCGCAGATACTTAATGTGCGCTGCTGTCCGTCAATCATTTCAAACTTATCATCACCCACAACGCTCCAGTACATGATGTTAAGTGGAAACCCTTTCAATATTGTGTTTACAACCGCCTGTTTCTGTTTCAGGTCGTAACGGAATTCACGCTGATAGGGCGGTCTTATGTCAAGCCGTCCACCATAGCCCCACACGCCTTTGTCGGCATCATTCTCGTAACCTGCCACAAGGTCACGAACTCGGATTGATTGCAGTTTGATTTCCATATAGTTTTATTATTGTCTTGATTCTAAGGGGTAATATAAACTATCAACATTCGATGCTAAAGTATCAATACTTCGTTTTACATCTTCAATTTCTTCAGCTATTTCGGACAAACCAGATGATATGGATTGACGAACAAATCCTTTTTCTTCTGCGGTGAATGTGTGTTTGAATGGAGAATGAACGCCATTATAACTGCATTCTAAATCGAATGTAAAGTTTTCAAAGTATTGATGTATCTGTTCTCTTTCTTTTTTGCTTACTTTCTGACCAAATAGTGTATCACAATTTGAAAGATTGGTATCAAATCTACATATTTGAATTATCTGGGATTTACCAGGTAAGACACGATACTCGCTTTGCTCTATTTTACATGCTTTTTCCCTTACTGATTCTATAGGAAAGTTATTCATGAAATCTTTGTCAAGTTTCAATTTTATATTGTCAGCAATACCTCTACCAAAATTGGTAATCTCAATAGCGAGTGACTCTTCTGGCATACGATAAGGCAATGAAATTAAGGCAAAATCCAAATCTGGGCTTTATTCGATGTCCCATTGACGCCTCATTTCTTTTAATTGAGATTTGTTCTGCCTTACAGTACAATAGGTAATAATTGCCAACAATATTGTACCTATTGCTGTCAATGCGTTCCAGTCGATATGACTTAACTCAAAAACGATACAACTGAACATATCAATTCTTATTTATCTTACGAATTAGAATTCTTGGATAGGTTTGAATATACATCTTCCCATCTACTTTATAGTATGTCTTTCCAACGGGTGGTGTTTGTATTTCGAGAACTGCACCATCATTAAGTTTCGTCACTCTGCTTTCTTTGCCATTTTTATCTATCTGAATTTGTTCACCATAGTTCTTGCTTGCCATCCCAAACCATGTCTTTGTTATTCCCAATATATCGAATTGGTCTGGATTGTATTTATCAAGAAAAGTAACAGGCACCCCCATTATGCCCTCATAATCACAAGGAATCTCTTCTGTTTTATCTACGTTTATAGCATCAAAGTTATCAAACTTAGGATATTCTTCTGGAGAGTAGCGCTTATACAAAATAATATCCTCATGACGTTCCTTATAGTCAAGGTTTGTAAACCATCTAACACCTTTTACACGAATAAACTTGCGCCCACTTTCATCAATTCCACAACCAGCAGCATTCAATTCATAATCATCAGGAACCCAGAATTTGCGGTCTCCACTATGGATGCTTGCACCCATCCAAACCTTTTTGTCTTTAATGAGTGGGAATATTTCTTTAGTCGTATTAGAATTAACATTGCCGATAATTAAGAACTTCTTGTCATATTCTATCAACTGCGCGACATATTCACGGAAAAGCGAGAAAGGCGGATTGGTAACAACAATGTCTGCCTGTTTCAGCAGTTCAATACACTCACGGCTACGGAAATCCCCATCACCTTTCAGCGGATGGATGCCTATTTCTTCAGGGTCGGGAATGTTATTCCCGTTCTTGTCACCGTCATATATCAAGTATATGGCTTGCTCACTCTTGTTTTGGCTGAACAAGTCTATATCCTGATTCTTGTAGCAAGTAGTGATAAGCCGTTTCAAGCCCAAGAACTCAAAGTTATAGGCAAAGTAAGTAAAGAAGTTCGACACACGCGGGTCATCACAGTTGCAAAGCACTGTCTTTCCTCGGAAGTGTTCACGGTAATGACGCAACTCATTATTGATGTCTTCCAATTGTGTATAGAATTCATCCTTCTTTGCCGTTTTAGCATTTGCTAAGTTCTTATTTGCCATATTTATTGTTTAAGGTTTATCAGTTTTGTGATGCAAATGTAATAAATTTTACTGACCTACAATAATAATAAGGTAAAAAAGTTTCATAAATAAACTTCTTTTTAATTATTTCGATTTTAACCCCACATACTCACTTAGGGGCTCTCAAGGCGCATGGATACTGGGATGAGGCAAGTGGGGTTGAATATGTTCTACCCCACTCGCTACCTCACTTTTGACCCCACTAAGGTGATTCTTGCTTCTTAGGGGAAGAGAGAGGGTAAGCTATATCAATATCAGTTATATCAGTTTTATTTTCAGGGGTCTGTTTTTCTCAAATTTCATTATTATATTATATAATTAATTAATAATTAATAAGTTATATATATAAGAAAGGAAAAGCGATACCCCTTTAAAATTAACTGATATTTGATATAACTGATATTGCATATATGTATTTCTCCTCTAAAAGGCATAATATCAATACGTTACGAGATTTACCGATTGTTTCACTTATCAGAATTAACTTGAAATGGAGACAATTCAGCTCAGTAATTCCTCCTAAAAAGCCTCAAAAAGGGTACTGAAACGGCATGTTTCTGTATCTTTCACCCTAGTTTGGTTACATTAGGGATGTTCGGAAAATTACAAGGAATTTTGAAAAATAACCTCCTAAGGTCACTAAAATGCTCTCAAGGCGCATGAATACTGGGCTGAGGATAGTGACCTATGTTTGCAGACAGGTCACTATGTAGGTCACTTGATACCTCACTTTTAGGCAAGAAGTTATAGGAGTTAAAGAAGTTAGCGCTTCGCTTAGAAGTGAAGACAACACTTAAGGCTGAAGTGACCTGTATAGTGACCTGTGTAGTGACCTTTCTCGAAAAGAGGTCACTATCGGGAAAGCGTATAAACACTGGGCTGAGAGGGGCATGAGTGAGGTTAGGAGGTATTAGTGAAGGAACTCAAGGCTGACGCCTTGAGAACGGTGGCGAAAAACGATGGCTAAACAAAAATGGTGGGTAAAAGCATTACTTTTGGATGCAGAGGCAGCCCTTTTGGAGACAGAAGGACTGCTTCTGCAGACGGAGGCATAGCAATGACGAGAGGAGTTTTTTCTGTATGGATAGTATGATATGAAAAGTTTTTTGTACCTTTGCATAGCATGAGTAGCGAAACAAGGGTGAACAACCAGACATACAGAATGCATGGACATGACTATGCCAGACCTGGAACGTATGAGGTGACGATGGTGGTGGCTGGCAGACAGGCTGTGTTTGGTGAACTGGTGGGTACTACCAAGGCTGGTGGGGATGCTCCGCGACTGGAGCCCTCGGAACTGGGGAAGATAGTATTGGAGAGGGAGATACCTAAGATACATCATTACTACCCTATGGTGGAGGTGTGGCAGGTGTGCCTTATGCCCGACCATCTGCACATGATAGTACGCATAAACGAGCCTCTGCCCGAGGGAAAGCATCTGGGCATAGTGTTGGGCGCTTTCAAGGGAGGCGTAAGCAGGGCTTGGTGGAAATTATGTGCCACTGTTTCTGATGCATCAGCATCAGAGAAATGCGCTCCGCTTTTTGAGCCTAACTATAACGACCACATACTGATGCGTGACGGACAGCTGGAGAACTGGAAGTGCTATCTGAGGGATAACCCTCGCCGACTGATGATAAGACGCGAGTACCCCCGACTGTTTCAACGGGCGATGTGCATATTGATAAACGGGGTGCGCTATAGTGCTTTCGGTAATATGCTCTTGTTACGCCAGCCTGAGAAGCATCAGGTGTTTTTTCACAGACGCACAAATGGGATGCCTACTGAGGAGACGGACTATTGGGAGACAGAACGAAAGAGGCTTATCTCAGCAGCTGAGAGCGGCGATGTGTTGGTGACACCAGGCATTTCTGAATGTGAGAAGCGGATAAAGAACATCGCCTTGGAACAGAGGTTGCGACTGATACACCTGCAGGTGGAGCCTATCGGGGCGCTGTGGAAGCCAGAGCGGAGCCGTTTTGAGGCGTGCGCTTCGGGGACGCTGCTTATACTGGCTCCTTGGGCTGAGGATATGCCTGAGTTTGGGAGCGACTATGAGCGGTTTCATTACCTGAACAGGCTGGCTGAGACGGTGTGTGGAGTTAACAGCGAGACGCAGGTGGTGATGAAAGGGTGATGGGAGCTCAAGGCTAATGCCTTGAGAACAGTGGCTAAAGAAAGAAAAAAGGCTGAACAGTGGCTAAAGAAAGGAACAAGAAAAAAGGCTGAACAGTGGCTAAAGAAAGAAAAAAAGGCTGAACAGTGGCTAAAGAAAGGAACAAGAAAAAAGGCTGAACAGTGGCTAAAGAAAGAAAAAAAGGCTGAACGGTGGCTAAAGAAAGGGACAAAAAAGGCTGAACGGCAACAGAAAAAGGGAGCAAAAAAGGCTGTTGAGAAAAAAGATTTGCTAAATTAAGGAAAAAGCAGTAATTTTGCACCTTATTAGTATATACAAGCGGAAAAGGAAAGATGAAGAGATTATTCTTCTACATACTAGTGGCGATGGTGAGCATGGCGGCTGGGGCGGAGACTAAGGGACTGAAGACGGCGATACACAAGGTGGACAGCGTCTTGGAGGCGAGGTATATGCGCACGAAGTTTGACACGAACTATATGAGCCGTCCTGCGACTAAGCTGATTCTGACGGGAAGGGTGAATTTCTCGGGCACAAGAATACGCTCTGAGGGTTTGCTGGATGAACAGCAGAGGTTTAAGACGAGGATGGATGCCGACTTTAAAACTACGGTGAGTGTGGGTGTGAACTATATGGGACTGGGACTGAACCTGGCGCTGAACCCTGCGAAGCTGGCTGGCAAGTATCACGACTTTGAGCTGAACTTCACGAAATACGGCAACTGCTGGGGTGGCGAGGTGAGCTACCAGAATGCGAAGAACTTCAGCGGATGGATAGACAAAGAGGGAGAGGGCGAGAAGGATCTGCCTACGGAGAACATGCAGGTGAAGACCCTGAATGTGAACCTCTATTATGCCTTCAACCATCGCCGATTCTCATACCCTGCTGCTTTCAGCCAGACGTTCATTCAGCGCAGGTCGGCTGGCAGTCTGCTATTGGCTGCCTCATATCAGGGACAATGGGGCAACGCGGAGGCTGACGGACACTCGCTGAACATGCGTCAGAACAATATAGGCATAGGTGCTGGCTATGGCTACAACTGTGTGCCATCTGAGAAATGGCTGCTGCACATATCGGCCCTGCCTACGTTTATAGTATATAGCAAGACATCGGCGTCAATGGACGGAAAGGAAGCCCCACTCCACTACCACTTCCCTGAGGTGATAATAACCAGCAGAGGAGCGGTGGTGAGAAACTTCAAGAGGAGTTTCATGGGTATGTCAATGGTGTTTAACTTCACTAATGTGGGCGACGACAACAGCCTGTCTTTAAAGAATGTAAGATGGCTGGTAAGGGCGTTCTACGGAGTGAGGCTGTAAACGGGAACGGGAACGATACGTGGCTTCGCCACTACGATACGCCCTAAAGGGCTACGATACGGCGCAAGCGCCTACGATAACGATAACGAAGACGAAAACTATTTTTGAACCCAAAGAGATACATAGCGGCATTTGATTTTGACGGTACTCTGACAACGAAGGATTCGCTGTTGGAGTTTCTGCTGTTTGCTCACGGAAGGGTGAAGACCTACTGGGGACTGATGCTTCTGTCACCTGCGATGGCGCTGATGGCTATGGGGGTAATAGACAATAACAGGTGTAAGGAGATACTGCTGAGATACTTCTTTAAGGGTATGAGGCATGAGGACTTCGAGCGTCTGGGAAGTGAGTTTGCGAAGAGGGGGCAAGAGATACTGAACCCCAAGACCTGCGCTACCCTGAAGAAGCACATGAGCGAGGGTCACGAGGTGTATATCATAAGCGCGAGCGTGGAGGAATGGGTGAAGCCGATAGCCGAGACCTTAGGTGTGAAGAACGTGCTCTGCACCCGACTGGCTGTGGGCGAGGACGGAAGACTGACTGGTCGCTATGAGGGCAAAAACTGTCACGGACAGGAGAAGGTGAACCGTCTGCTGGAGCGAGAGCCCGAGCGCAAGGACTACTACCTGTATGCCTACGGCGACTCAGGTGGCGACAAGCAGATGTTTGAATTTGCTGATGAACATTACTTGGTTAACGGTTAAAGGTTAAAGGTTAAAGGTTAAAGGTTAGGGGTTAGAGGTTAAAGAGTTCACAGTTTCGTAAAAAACGCTAATTTATTTGCTAATCTCGTGGAAAAATAGTAAATTTGCACCTTAATAAATGATTCTAAACGATTTATAATACAATTATGGCAGACAGATTATTCATCTTTGACACCACCCTGAGAGATGGTGAGCAGGTTCCAGGATGCCAGCTGAATACGGTTGAGAAGATTCAGGTGGCTAAGCAGCTGGAGCAGTTGGGAGTTGACGTGATCGAGGCTGGTTTCCCTATCAGTTCTCCTGGCGACTTCAACTCAGTGATTGAAATATCAAAGGCCGTTACATGGCCAACAATCTGTGCCCTTACACGCGCCGTGGAGAAGGACATAGACTGTGCTGCCGAGGCACTACAATACGCTAAGCATAAGCGCATACACACGGGCATAGGCACCAGTCCTACGCACATCAAGTATAAGTTTAACAGCACGCCTGAGGAGATAATAGAGCGTGCTGTGGCTGCTGTGAAATATGCCAAGAAGTATGTGGAGGACGTAGAGTTCTATGCTGAGGATGCAGGCAGAACAGACAACGAGTATCTTGCTCGCGTGATAGAGGCTGTGACGAAGGCTGGTGCTACGGTATGTAACATACCTGACACAACGGGTTTCCGCACTCCTTACGAGTATGGCGAGAAGATTAAGTACCTCTACGAGCACGTTGATGCCTTCGCAGCAGGCAAGTCTATCCTCTCTACCCACTGTCACAATGACCTGGGTATGGCGACAGCCAACACCGTAGCAGGTGTGCTGAACGGCGCACGACAGGTGGAGGTGACCATCAACGGCATTGGCGAGCGCGCTGGCAACACATCGCTCGAGGAGGTGACCATGATATTCAAGACCCACCCAGACCTGGGCATTGAGACCAATATCAACACACAGAAGATATGGCCTACGAGCCGTATGGTGAGCACGCTGATGAACATGCCAGTGCAGCCAAACAAGGCTATCGTGGGTAAGAATGCCTTTGCTCACTCATCAGGCATACACCAGGACGGTGTGCTGAAGAACACCTCTACTTACGAGATTATGGACCCTAAGGAGGTGGGTATAGACGATAACGCTATCGTACTGACAGCACGCTCTGGTCGTGCAGCCCTGAAGCACCGTCTGCACATCCTTGGCATAGAGATGAATGACCAGGAGCACCTCGACAAGATATACCAGAAGTTCCTCGAGATGGCTGACAAGAAGAAGCAGTTGGGCGACGAAGACCTGCTCGTTCTTGCTGGCGTAACCTCTGCTACGGAGAATCTGGTACAGATGGAGTCGCTGCAGGTAACATCAGGTAAGGGTGTGACACCTATCGCAGCCATCAAACTGAAGATAGCCAACGAGGTATTTGAGGCTGCTGCTACGGGTAACGGTCCTGTGGATGCCTCTATCAAGGCGCTGAAGCAGATTATCCACCGCCAGATGGAACTCAAGGAGCTGACCATTCAGGCTATCAACAAGGGTTCAGACGACCTGTGTAAGGTGCATGTGCAGGTGGAGCACGAAGGCGTGATATACTACGGTTTCGGCTCAAACACCGACATCGTGACTGCCACACTGGAGGCTTACATCGACTGTATAAACAAGTTTAAGGTAGCGAAAATTTAACGGGAACGTTAACGGGAACGGGAACTTAATTCCTAATTCCTAATTTATAATTTCTAATTCATAATATGAATACATTATTTGACAAAATCTGGGACGCCCACGTGGTACAGAACGTGGAGGACGGTCCTACTCAACTTTACATAGACCGCCTCTATGCACATGAGGTAACAAGTCCGCAGGCTTTCGACACCCTGCGCGACAAGGGCATCAAGGTGTTCAGACCAGACCACGTAGTGGCTATGCCTGACCACAACACCCCTTCAGACCAGCAGGAGCGCATCGACGACCCTGTAGGCAGAAAGCAGGTGGAGACTCTGGCAAAGAACTGCGCCGAGTTTGGCATCAAGCACTTCGCTATGGGCACAAAGGACAACGGTATCATCCACGTAGTAGGTCCTGAGAAGGGACTCTCTCTGCCAGGCATGACCATCGTATGTGGTGACTCACACACCTCTACCCATGGTGCAGTAGGTGCTCTGGCTATGGGCATAGGTACTTCAGAGGTGGCTCAGGTGCTTGCATCAGAGACCATTCTGCAGTCAAAGCCAAAGTCAATGCGCATAAACATCGAGGGTGAGCTGAAGCCAGGCGTGACAGCTAAGGACGTGGCACTCTACATCATGGCACAGATGACCACATCAGGCGCTACGGGCTACGTAGTGGAGTATGCTGGCAGCACCATACGCAACATGTCTATGGAAGGCAGACTGACACTCTCTAACCTCTCAATAGAGATGGGTTCAAGAGCTGGTATCATAGCTCCAGATGAGACCACCTTCGCTTACCTCAAGGGACGCGAGTACGCTCCTAAGGGCGCTGAGTGGGACAAGGCAGTGGAATACTGGAAGACCCTGAAGAGCGACGACAATGCCGTATTCGACAAGGAGGTAACATACCACGCTGAGGACATAGCTCCTCGCATCACTTACGGCACCAACCCTGGCGCTGGCATAGCAATAGACGGCACAGTTCCTACATACGACTCAGTTAGCGCTGAGGAGAAGGCTCAGTTGGAGGCACAGCTCAGCTATATGCAGTTTGAGCCAGGACAGAAGTTGGAGGGCACACCTGTGGACTACTGTTTCCTTGGCGCCTGCACCAATGGCCGCATTGAGGACTTCCGCGCTTTCGCTTCTATCGTGAAGGGCAAGAAGAAGGCTGACTCTGTAGTGGCTTGGCTGGTACCAGGCTCATGGCTCGTGCGCCAGCAGATTATAGACGAAGGTATAGACAAGATACTGGAGGAAGCAGGCTTTGAACTGCGTTTGCCATCATGCTCAAGCTGTCTTGCCATGAACCCAGACAAGGTGCCAGCAGGCAAACTGTCTATCTCTACATCAAACCGCAACTTCGTAGGTCGTCAGGGACCTGGTGCTCGCACCGTGCTCGCCTCACCACTGACCGTTGCAGCATCAGCTATCACAGGTAAGATAACAGACCCAAGGAAGTTCATATAATATTAAGTAGTTAAAGGAGTTAAAAGGAGTTATCGCTCGCTTTGCTCGCTAAGGAGTTAAAAGACGATACCTGAGACCTCAACTGTAGTGTCCTCTAACTCCCTCTAACTCCTCTTAACTCCCCTAAAAAAAGACAAACTATGGCTAAAGAAAAATTCAACATAATAAAGTCAACATGTCTGCCAATAAACATTGACAACTGTAACACCGACCTCATCATACCAGCACGCTATCTGGCTTCTACCACCAGAGACCCTAAGTTCTTTGGCGATGCCTTCATGCACGACCTGCGATATGATGCTGACGGCAAACCAGTGGCAGACTTCGTAATGAACCAGCCAGACTTCTCTGAGGCTCCTCGCGAGGGTGTGCACCAGATAATAGTAGGTGGTAAAAACTGGGGTTCTGGCTCATCACGTGAGCATGCTGCATGGGCTATAGCAGGCTACGGAGTGAGAGTGGTTATCAGCTCAAGTTTTGCTGACATACACCGTAATAACTTGCTCAACTGCTTCGTGCTCCCAGTAATAGTGACGCCTGAGTTTCAGGCAGAACTCTTTGCTTCAATAGAGAAAGACCCAAAGACAATCGTGACTGTTGACGTGCCTAACCAGACCGTAACCAACGAGGCTACAGGCCGTCAGGAGAAGTTTGAAATCAACGGCTACAAGAAATACTGTCTTGAGAACGCCCTTGACGACATCGACTTCCTGCTGAAGAACCAAGACAAAATAGTTGCCTGGGAAAAGAGATAGTTTAGAGTTTATAGCTAAAAGCGGCATTCTTGCAATCAAGCAAGAGTGCCGTTTTTGTGTTAACGCACACAAAAATACGAATTTCGTACAAAAAAAAGGAAATTTTCTTGGTTTTCTGCAAAAAAAATAATAACTTTGCACCACATTTACAAAAAGGATAATTTTTTTACTAACCCCAAAAAACAATTTTTACTCTTTATGAAGCGTAGCTTTATTCTGGGACTAGTGTGTCTCGTTATGAGTGTTATCTCATTGTCGGCATTTGCTGGCTCAAGTGCGTACAAATCATCTGCTTTCGGTTATGCCGCTGGGGTGACAGGCGGTGGTTCAGCAACCCCTACCCTCGTTACCTCTGCCTCCGAATTAGAGAATGCCCTCAAGGCTTCTGGTTCTAAGGTGATCATCATCACAAAGGACATCACCGTTACTAACCACATCTCTGTTCAGGCTACCAACAAGACCCTGCTTGCCGTAAAGGGCGTCAAGCTCATCTCCAACCAGCAGAACTCTTCCAACTCAGGTATTCTCTATTTCAAGAAAGGTTCCAGCAACATCATCCTGCGCAACCTCACCTTCGTAGGTCCTGGCGCTTACGACTGCGACGGATGGGATAAC
>JAEEGL012678122.1_pt1 | contig 15550 bp, 15 predicted proteins | sample 9134231 | NCBI WGS metagenome assembly JAEEGL01 (sample SAMN16246548, study PRJNA631951) | gut metagenome | biome: gut microbiome; feature: rumen; material: fiber-attached | host: Bos | place: Iran: Karaj | collected 2018-10
AAAGAGAATCAATATAACTGGTAATATAAGTTCATTATTGGCTCTAAAACAAATTGCTTGTATGAATGTTGATGGGAATCATGAAAATGCTTAAATCAATTCCTATCTGCAGCTATGTTTTTGATTAATTTTCTGCTGAGCCCAAATTTTTAGATTTTTTAGTATATATTACATACGCACGCGCACACGCATTTTTTACAATTTTGTTAAAACCCTGTGGATTAAATGCCCTTTTAGCTATTTAAGGCTGAACTAAATTTTGGTCATTTTTGGCACCTGATTCATCTTCTCCAGAATCACCATTAAATTTTCCCATTTTCCTGTTGGATATAGGAAGGGGAAGTGCAGATCTATCGTGTAGCTAGTTTTCTACCTCCTTTATATGTATGTATTATCAATATTGTGTACGCGTACGCGCGCGTGTATACGCACACATTTGCGCGCATTGTGGATAACTATGTGGATAACTTGTGGAATATTTGTGGAAATTGAAAATTGTTTCATAAACTGCGTGAAACATAGCCAAAAATATTTTTGGAAGCCTCTAAAACGCATACGCAAGCGAGCCTGAAATGCCCAATTTTTAAGCATTTATTGTCTATATAGTAATGTTTTGGCTGGATTTCGAGCTTTTTCTGTTTCACACGAAACATATAAAAATTCATCATGGAAAATGATCAAAAAAGTGTCACATTTTTACTGTTTTTGGTGTCAATTAGCTTGTATTTTTACTTTTGAAATCGCTTGACACGCTTTACACATATTATATATACTTATTTCGCATTATTATTATAATTATTATTAATATAATACGAATAAACGAAAGAGAGGATATATACAATGAAAAGAACTTATCAACCAAAAAAGAGAACTCGTAGCAAAGTTCATGGATTCAGAAAGAGAATGGCATCTGCTAACGGAAGAAAGGTGCTAAAGAGACGTCGCGCTAAGGGCAGAAAGGAATTAACTGCTTAATTTAATGCAAAAGAAGTACAGGCTTAAGGGTCGAAAGACATTTAATTACTTGCTAAATAAAGGTACTTCGGTTCCCGCAAAAGCCCTTGTACTAATCTATGCGCCTTCAAAATTTTCATCTCGTGCAGGATTTATCGTCAGCAAAAAGATCGGTAATGCTGTTATAAGAAATAGAACAAGAAGAAGGTTAAGAGAAGCATTTAGAGCTTTGATTCCTAACATTTCAGATAATACTAATTATGTAGTTATTGCAAGAAAAGGAATTGAAGAACTTGATTTCTTAGAAATCAAAAATTCTTTAATTGGTGTCCTTAAGAGGGCAGGGTTATTCAAAGAGGGAAACTAATGATTTTTGGAAAAGCGTTTTTATCTTACTATAAGAACTTTATTAATCCACTTTTACCAGATTCATGCATTTATACTCCATCTTGCTCAGCATATATGGGACAAGCCATTCAAAAACACGGTTATTTTATCGGTATTCCTAAAGGGATATGCAGAATTTTAAGATGTAATCCATGGGCAAAGGGCGGCTATGATCCAGTTAAAGACAATTTTAGAGGGAAGGCAAAATGGCTATTATAAACTTTTTAACGTCCGCTACGCTTACCAACTGGGTTGGAAAGCTTTTGGAGTTGCTTTATAAAGGTATTGGCAACTTTGGTTGGACTGTCGTTGTTTTCTCTATTATTTTGAAAGTAGTTTTATCACCATTAGATATTTGGCAAAGAGTTTCAATGAAAAATCAACAAAAGAAGATGGAAGCATTGAAGCCAAAGCTTGAAAAATTAGAAAAACAATATAGAAATAACCCAGATTTATTAAAACAAAAACAATATGAAGTACAAAGAGAAGCAAAGATTAATGTTTTTGCTACTTGTTTGCCACTAATTGTTACTATGGTTGTATTCTTCGTAGTATTTAGCGGATTTAGAGCTTTAGTTACATACGAAAACGAAGTTATCGTAGAAGAATTAGACAAAACTTACGTAGAATACGTACTTGATTACAATGCAGATAAATTAACCGATGCTCAAAAGGCTGAAGTTGATATCACAAATTGGGATGCTTTAAAAGCATATTGCGAAGATAGCTCTCACGCTGTAGTTAATGCATTCTCTGAATATGAAGAAATTCAAGAAGAGAATCCAGAAGCTTATGCAGAAATGAGAACTTTACTTGCAAATAAGTATAAAGAACATCTTGAAAACGACAAATGGTTGTGGGTAAAGAACATCTTTAAGTCAGATACAGGTACAGATGTAATTCCTAGCGTTAAAGCTTATACATCTTCTGGTGCAGGTGGTATCTCAGCTAAACTTGAAGACACACAAACTCATACAACATATACTAACTTGACAAGCCCAGCTGCTGAAATCTTGAATAAGACAAAGACTTGGGATATCGCAAAGTGGAATGGTTACTTCATTTTACCTTTACTATCACTATTAACAAGTTTCTTGTCTACATTCATTATGCAAAAGACAGGATCTCAAGCAACAAGTGCAGTTGGAACAGCAGAGCAACAAGCTCAACAACAAAAGCAAATGAAGATGATGAACTACATGATGCCCGTTATGTTAGCCGTATTTGCTATGTTGTATAGCTCAGCATTCGCTATCTATTACTTTATGAGTAACGTCATGGCAACAATAACAACTTTAGTTGTTAATATGGTTATGAAGTTCATAGATAAGAAGAAAGCTGCTAAAGAACAACAAGGAATAATCATACAATAAGAGGTCATATTATGGTAGAAATAATTAAAGATTTTATCGATGGCGTTATTTCAAAGTTAAATCTTAACTGTGAAGCTAACGTTACAGAAAGCGAAGAAGAATATAAAGTTGATCTTATCGGACCAGATACTCATATCCTTATAGGATATAGAGGCGATGTTCTAGATAGCATTCAATATTTAACACTACTATTAATTAATAAGAATGGTGAGAATAAGAAGAGATTAGTTATCGATGGTGAAAACTATAGATCAAAGAGAGAAATCACTTTATCTAAGTTAGCTAAGTCTTTAGCTTATCAAGTATCTAAGTCTGGCAAGCCAAAGCAATTAGAGCCAATGAATCCTTTTGAAAGAAGAATTATTCACTCTGCTTTAGCAAACGACAAGTACGTAACAACTGAATCTGAAGGCGAAGAACCAAATAGATATGTTGTTATTAAGCCAGTTAAGAAATCTTCTTCTCAACGCCCAGAAAGAGCTCCAAAGAGAGAAGCTCCTACATCTTCTGCTCCAACAAATCTAAGCAGATACACAGGAAAGATGAAATCTTTCGGTGGAGAAAAGAGAAGATACTTTTAATTAGTAATTAAAGCATTAAAAAATTAAGCCTTCTTTGCTTTTTGCATTGAAGGCTTTTTGCTTGACGTTTAACATATTGTTTTGCTATATTAGAAATGTAGGATGCTTCAGATTTATTTCTGATACTTTTACCGAACCTATGTTCGGCGGCTATATAATAGCTGGCTGGAGCGCACATTTTGTGGAGATCTCTTGGCACGTCCTACGTTTTTTTTGCTTTTTTATTTTTTCTTATTATATTTCCAATTCAATTTTGGACCAAACAGGTATTTAAAGTCTGCCCTTTTTCTTTTCTCTATATACATTGGTCTCTTATCTAATGGATTAGGATTTGGATATACTTTTTCGCTTCCTCTTTTTGTTATTTTTGATGAATGTGATGTCTTTCGGTATAAATAACTATCATTATGTTCCTTAATCTTTGCGTTTCCAACTATTAATGCCGGATGATTATTCTTTTTATAAAATCTAAAATGCGGAAATATGCTCATTTGTTTCTCCTTTATTTTGTTTATCACAAACAAATTAGCATCTTCTATTGTATAAATCAATATATTTTTTGATTTGTGTTTTCAGATGTGACATTTTTGGGACTTTTGAGGCAATTTGAAAATATTTGTTTTCTTTTTAAATAACAAAAGTTGGCGTTTCCGCCAATCATATTTTATTTATAAATTTGATTGTTTTCTTAAAATCTCAATTAATTCTATAATTCTTTCTAAATCGTCTGGTGTGTAATAATCAATATAGAATCTACCTTTTTGATCATTTCCTTGAAGTGTAACATGAGTAGCAAATACTCTTTCCATTGTTCTTACCAATTGCTTCAATTCAATAGATAAAATTGGTTTAGCTTTCTTCTTGTCTTTAGGATTATTCTTGTTATGAACAAGAATCTCAACTTGTCTAACGCTCATTTGTTTATCACAAGCAGCCTTTGCCATAGTAATTTGTAACATCTCATCTTCGATTCCAAGAAGGGCTCTAGCATGGCCAGCGCTCAATCTTCCCATCTCTACCATCTTCTTAACTTCTTCTGGAAGTCCTAGTAATCTCATTGAGTTAGTTACATATACTCTTGATTTACCAATATTCTTTGCTAATTCTTCTTGAGTTAGGGAATAATCATCAATAAATTTCTTATAAGCGTTAGCTTCTTCAATAGCATTTAAATTTTGTCTTTGAATGTTTTCAATTAATGCTATTTCATCTATTTGTTTTCTTGTTAAATTCTTTACTATAACTGGAACTGTTTTTAATCCTGCAAGTTGTGCAGCTCTATATCTTCTTTCACCAGCTACTATAACGTATTTATTTCTATCTAGAATAGCAATAATTGGTTGGATTAATCCATACTTCTTTATTGTCTTACTTAGTTCTTTAATAGCCTCAGGATCAAAGTTCTTTCTAGGTTGATCTGGATTAGGTATAACTTCATTAATGTCAATCTCTCTAATACCTTCATTTAGATTGCCATTTTTGTCGTATGTCTTATACTTATCTACTTCAAATACTGTTAAATCTTTCATCTTATTTTCCTAAACAGAACTTGCTAAAGATATTATCAATAATATCTTCTGTTGCACAATTACCTGTAATTTCTCCTAGGGCAAAGTATGCATTTCTCAAATTTACCAACACACATTCAACTGGTTCTTTATCTAGAATTGTTAGTGTTGTTTCTAATTCGCTTATAGCAACTTTTATTGCTTCTGCATGTCTTTGATTCGTAATAATTGTAGAAGATCCATCTATCTTATTACTAATAAACATATCTACTATTGCTTGCTTCAAATTATCAATGTTAATGTTCTTCTTTGCACTAATTGCAAAACCATCTTTTTGTAAAGCTAAAGGAGATACCTTATCACATTTATTATAAGCCAAAATTATCTTTTTGTTTTCCTTTTCTAAACTAGATAAAATTTGCTTTTCTTCTTCATTAAAATCTCTACCTGATTCAGTAACAAATATAACTACATCAGCACTCTTTGCAGCATCTAAACTTCTTTCTACACCAATTGATTCAACAACATCTTCTGTTTGTCTAATACCTGCTGTATCAATTAGCTTTAATAGAACGCCATTTACTTCGATGCTTTCTTCGATACTATCTCTTGTTGTACCTGCAATTTCTGTAACGATCGCTCTTTCTCTTCCAAGTAGGTTATTAAGTAGGGAAGATTTACCAACATTTGCGATACCAACGATAGCAACTGCGATACCTTGTTTGATGTATCCACCAATATTTGTTGTGTTCAAAAGAGCTTTTAGCTCTTCTTTCTCTTTAGATAGTGTTTTATTGCAATCAATCTTAGTTTCATCTTCCATTTCTTCTGGATAATCTAAAGATGCTTCTAATTGAGAAACACAATATAAAATACTGTCTTGAATTGCTGCTATTTTATCTGAAATTCCGCCTTTAGATAATCTATATCCAGCATTAATAGCTGCTATAGATTCAGCGTTAATCATATCAATAATACCTTCTGCATCAGATAGGGTAATTTTTCCATTTAAAAAGGCTCTTTTTGTGAATTCACCTTTGTCTGCAATGCTTGCACCATTATCTAGACAAGCTTTTAGAATTTCATCAACAATTCTTACACCACCATGGCATTGGAATTCTACTAGATCTTCACCTGTATATGATTTAGGATTCTTGAAATACACCGCTAAAACAGTATCTTTGATTGTAGCTGTTGTAATTGTTCCATAATACATCATATTTGGAGTTGCTTCTAGGAATGATGGAAGTGATTTTGTAGAGAAAATTTTATTAGCAATTTTTAGAGCATCATCACCGCTCATTCTAATAATTCCGATGGCTCCAGATCCTATTGGTGTTGAAATTGTTGCTATTGTTTTCATGCCTAATATTTTACCATAGGCTTGTTTATTTGCCAATAATTATAACGCTATGTTATAATTGCCGTATGCGTGAAGAGATATATGACAGAAATTATGATGCGATTGTTGTAGGTGCAGGACATGCCGGTGTAGAGGCAGCCCTAGCTCTTTCTCGTATTGGTCATAAAACTCTTATTGTTACGCTTTCTTTAAATGCAATCTCATTTATGCCATGTAACCCATGTATTGGTGGAACTTCAAAGGGACACTTAGTTAGAGAAATTGATGCTCTTGGCGGACAAATGGGATTATCTACAGATAAAAACGCTCTTCAAATTAGAATGTTAAATATGGGAAAAGGTGCTGCTGTTCAATCACTTCGTGCTCAAGCAGATAAAACACTTTATCACCTATATATGAAGCATGTTTTAGAAGAGGAAAAGAATCTAACAATTCTTCAAGGTGAAGTTGCTGAAATACTAGTAGAAGGTGGCAAGGTTATCGGTATGAAAACTACTCTTGGCCAAGTATTCTATTGTAAAACAATAGTTGTTGCTACTGGTGTATATTTAAATGCAAATATTATCATTGGTGATTGGACACAAAATGTTGGACCAAATGGATTTGCAAGAGCAACAGAATTAACTAATTCATTAATTAAATTAGGTATCCCTACAAGACGTTTTAAAACAGGTACTCCTGCTAGAATAGATAAGAACTCAATTGATTTTTCTAAGATGGAAATTCAAAACGGTGATGAGAATCTATATCCTTTCTCATTTATGACAGATGGATTTATTGAAAATAAATATCCTTGTTATTTAACTTATACAACACCAGAAACAAATGAAATCATTAAGAGAAATATAGATAGGTCTCCTCTATATAATGGTTCAATACATAGTATTGGTCCTAGATATTGTCCTTCTATTGAAGATAAAATCATGCGTTTTGCAGACAAAGAAAGACATCAAATCTTTATTGAACCAGAAAGTTCATTTACAAATGAAATGTATGTTCAAGGTATGTCTTCTTCAATGCCTTTTGATGTTCAAATTGAAATGTATCACTCAGTTATTGGTCTTGAACACTGTAAATTCCTAAGATATGCATATGCAATTGAATATGATTGTATTGATTCTTTAGCTTTAGATGCATCTTTAATGGTTAAGAGTATTGATGGTTTATTCTTAGCTGGACAATTAAATGGTTCATCTGGTTATGAAGAAGCTGCAGCACAAGGAATTTTAGCTGGTATTAATGCTTCTCAATACCTAAAAGCTGCAAAACCTGTTATTTTAACAAGAGAAAGTTCATATTTAGGTGTATTAGTTGATGATCTTGTAACAAAGGGAACTAATGAACCATATAGAATGATGACTGCAAGAGCAGAACATAGATTATTATTAAGACAAGAAAATGCAGATATTAGATTAACTCCTATTGGAAGAGAAGTAGGTTTAGTTAAAGATGATAGATGGGAAAGATATTTAGATAAGGTTAATCAAATTGAAAAGCTAAAAGTTGTTCTTGAAAAATCTATATCTCCAAAAATATATGGACCAATGTTTGAAAAACTAAATGAAAATATTCCTTCTAATGGTTTAACATATAAAGCCATGTTAAAGAGATCTAATGTAAATGCTAAAGATTTATATGAGAATTTTGAAGATTTTAAAGAATATTCTTTAAGATATTTAGAAGAAGTAGCCGTTGAAGTTAAATATGAAGGCTATTTAAATAAGGAAGAAAATATTATTTCTAATAATAAAAAGTTAGAAAATAAAGTATTATCTCCAGATATCGATTATTCTAAGATTTTAGGATTAAGATTAGAAGCTAGACAAAAATTAAATAAGATTAAACCATTAAATCTTGCTCAAGCTTCTCGTATTAGTGGTGTTTCTCCATCAGATATTACAGTTTTACTTGTATATCTATCTAAAAAGTAATTATGGAAGTATTAAAAACATATTTAGACAATCAAAAAATTGAATATAATCAACAGGTTTTAGATAAATTCGAGTTATTTTATCAATTATTAGTAGAATGGAATAACAAATTTAATTTAACTGCTATTACAGATAAAAATGAAGTTGAAATTAAGCACTTTATTGATTCTATTACTTCATATAAATATATTGATAATAATATAAATATAATAGATGTTGGAGCTGGTGCAGGATTTCCATCAATTCCACTTGCTATTTTAAGACCAGATTGTAAATTTACTCTAATTGATAGTTTAAATAAAAGAGTTACATTTTTAAATGAAGTTATTTCTCAATTAAATCTAACAAACTGTGTTTGTTATCATTCAAGAATTGAAGACTTTGCTATTAAAAATAAAAATACATTTGATGTCTCAATTGCAAGGGCAGTAGCGCCTCTAAATATATTGTTAGAGTATACTATTCCACTTTTAAAAATAAATGGAAAATTGATAGCCTACAAGGGCTCAAATATAGATGAAGAGATTAATGAATCAAAGGCTGCTTCTAAAGTATTTAATTGTAAGCTTATTAATAAATATGAATTAACTCTTCCTAATGATGATTATAGATGTTTAGTTGAATATAAAAAATATAATAATTGTCCAAATAAATATCCAAGATCAGGAAATAAACCAAGATTAAATCCAATAAAATAAGAGGTCATAAGACCTCTTAAATTTTTATATTTCAATTTTTATTATTTAAATCTTACAGGAAGTATTAAATACATATATTCACTATTTTCAACAGATGTAATAATACTTGGATTTAGATAATTCATTTTTAATAATACATATTCATCTTCAATATTCTTTAAGCAATCTGTAATGAATCTATAATTATATCCAACTAAGATATCTTTACCTTTAGATAATACTGGAATATTTTCATTTGATGAACCATATTCTGAATTAGAAACAATATTTAATATATTGTTTTTTACTTCAATTCTAATTAAATTAGATTTTTCATACTTTGATAAAACTGAAACTCTATCAATAGCATCTTCTAATAATTTTGTTTTAATAGTAACTATTGTTTCAAAATCCTTTGGAATAGATGCTTCATAATTCACGAATCCTTCAATTGGAGTAGAAATAATCTTCATATCTTTAACTTCTACTATTAACTTCTTATCTGAGAAACATAAATCTACTGTATCTTCATCATCTTCTAATAACTTAGTAATCTTTGATAGATCTTTTGAAGGAATATTAATCTTTGTAGAAGGGTAGTCATTTACTAATTGTTTCTTACATGTAGCCATTCTAAATCCATCTAATGCTACAGATTCAATTTGAGATCCTTCAATCTTTAATAAACAACCTTTAATCATTGGTCTATTATCATCTGTTTGATTAGATGCAAAAGCTGTTTTATTAATTAAATCCTTAAAATCTTTTTGTAGAATACTAATCTTATATTTATATTCATATTCTTTTAATACAGGATATTCTTCAACATTAATAGTTGTAAGTTTTGTCTTATTATCTAAATATGAAACTATTAAATCATTATCTTCATCACTTACTTCAATTTCTGAAGATCCAAGCTTACTAATATAATCAACTAAAATCTTACCTGCTACTAATACTTCGCCACTCATTTTAACATCAGCTTTAATTACTTTAATAATAGTAAATTCTAAGTCTGTAGCAATAAGTTTTACGAAGTCGCCATCAGCTTCAATTTTAATTCCATTTAATATAGGTGATGTAGCTCTTTGAGGTAATGCTTGAGATACCTTTTTAATTGCATCAGCTAAATCTAAACCATTACATGAAAATATCATAATTTTTATCTCCTACCATATATATTATATATTAGTTATTTATTATTGTTGATAATAATATTATATACTATATTTGTTAATAATGTTGATAACTTTAAAACGTTCGATAATTACTTAATTTTTTAATATTTTTTACGTGGATAAATTAGAAAAATTAATCACAATTTATACACATATTTTTAAGTTATTAACAGTTAGTTTTTATTTATCATATTTTGAATGTCTTTTACGACCATTCTAATTCTACCTTCAGACTTAATTTGTTCTGTTATTTTATCTCTTGCATAGATGATTGTAGAGTGGTCTCTATTACCTAAATATTGACCAATACTCATTAGTGGAACAGATAACATATCATTAATTAGATATATATCTATTTGTCTTGCTTCAGCTATGTTTTTAGTCTTCTTAGTACCTTTTATTTCATCTTTAGTTATATTGTAATAAGCACATACTGCATCAGTAATAGTATCCATATTTAAAACTTTAGTATCCATGTTTAATTCATCTTTTAAAGCATGCATAACAAGTTCTAAATCATCAGCACAATCTTTATTATTTAATTGGCAGAAGAAAATAACTTTAGATAAAGCACCTTCAATTTCTCTGATGTTTGATGTAATCTTTTCTGCAATAAAGTAAATAATATTTTTAGAAATATTAAAATTCTTTTGATAAGCTTTCTTTTGAAGAATAGCAATTCTTGTTTCTAAATCTGGAGAAGAAATATCTACTGTTAAACCAGATTGGAATCTAGACTTTAATCTTTCTTCAAGACCTGCTAAATCTCTTGGATGTCTATCTGATGTGAAAACAATTTGTTTTTTAGCTTGATATAAATCATTAAATGTATGGAATAGTGCTTCTTGAGATCCTTCCTTATTTTGTAAGAATTGAACATCGTCCAACATTAAGATATCAGCTTTTCTATATTTCTCTCTGAATTCATAAACTTTATCTGTTTTATTGTTTCTTAAACTCTCAATATAGTCATTAACAAATTGTTCTGTTGTAGCATATATAATATTGGTATTTTTATTATTAGATAATACATAATTACCAATAGCATGTAGAATATGAGTCTTACCAAGACCAACACCACCATAAATAAATAATGGGTTGAAAGAATTACCTGGATTTTGAGCTACTGAAAAAGCAGCTGATTTAGCAATATTGTTAGAAGAACCAACAACGAAGTTATCAAAAGTGTATTTATCGTTAAATAATGGCTTTGTATCATTAATAACCGTTTCAACTTTTGGTTCTTTTGATGTTAAATAAGAATCCTTTTCATCACTAGTAATAATGATGTAGTCAGAAACTATTGTATTATCTACTTTCTTAATCGCGTTCATTATGTATTTTTGATATTCTGGTGTATTTAAAATTGATTGAACACTCTTTAGTGATGTAACCAAAACTAATTTGCCAAAATTAATACTTATTGGTTCTAATTTTGAGAACCACATATCATAATCAACCGATGTTACATTTTTAGAAATTTCTTCTAAAATTTGCTTCCAAATTCTTGTATATTCGTCCATATGCAAATATTATATAGTAAACGGAAAAAATAATACAAGAGTTATCCACAAAAATTTTAGAAATTTTACAAAGAAAAGTGTGGATAAAATGTTGATAAATTGTGGATAACTTGATTTATCCACATAAAAAAGATACAATATAGTAGCAATGATAATAAAAGAAATAACTTTAAAAAACTTTAGAAATTATAAAAATGAAACTATTAAGTTTCAAGATGGGTTAAATGTCATCGTTGGAAACAATGCAATGGGCAAAACAAACCTTCTTGAGAGTATTTATTGTTGCGCAATCGGAAAAAGTCCAAAAACAACCAAATATAAAGAGCTAATTAAGATGGGTGAAGAGGCTGCTTATATCAAGATTGTTTTAAGTAAAAAATATAGAGATCATACTATTGAATTTAGTGTAGATAATAAAGAGAATAAAAGAATAAAAATTGATGGAGTTCCACTAGCAAAATTAAGAGAATTAGTTGGCTACATGAACATCATTTTCTTCTCTCCAGAAGAGATAAAAATGATTAAAGAAGGACCTCAAGAAAGAAGAAAATTTATAGATATTTCTTTGTCTCAACAATCTAAAAATTATTTGTATTCATTATCTAAATATAATGAAATTTTGGCAAATAGAAACAAATTATTAAAAGAAAACTTCAATCAAGAAAACATAAAAGATATGTTAGTTATCTGGGATGCTCAATTAGCAAAAGAGGGAGCTAACATTATCAAGAAAAGATATGAATTTGTAGAGCATTTAAAAGAGGCTGCAAGAAAGGCTCATTTAGAATTAACTAATGATACAGAAAATCTAGAGCTTGGATATGAAAGTATTGTAGAAGACGGCACCTTAGAAGAAATGCAAGCAAAGCTTGAGAAGAAACTTCTAGAAAATGCAGATAAAGATATTTCTTTAAGATATACAAGCATTGGACCTCATAGAGATGACATCTCTGTTGTATCTAATGGTATAGATATTAGAAACTTTGGATCTCAAGGACAACAAAGAACCTGTGCCTTGTCTTTAAAATTGGCCGAAATTTCTCTTTTTGAAGAGGAAGTAAAGGAAACACCTATCTTACTACTAGATGATGTTTTAAGCGAACTTGATGAGACGAGACGCAATAAATTGATGAGCATGTCAGCTAAATTACAAACAATGATTACATGCACAGATTTTGATATGGACATTAATCATACTGAAATTCGCATCCAAAATGGACAGCAAATAAACAAGCCTGAATAAATGCCATTTTAAGGCAATTTAAGGCTCTTTAAGCAATTTTCCTTATAAAAATTATAAAATTTTTAGAATTTAGGGCAAATCCCGTCCTAAATACTATTGTATTTAGTCAAAAAATAGGTTATAATGGACTTACTATTAATATAATAATGTACGCGCATACGCGTAAAAGGAGAATCATACAAATGGCAAATGAACACGATTATGGTGCAGGTCAGATTAGGGTACTTAAGGGACTAGAGCCAGTTAGACTACGTCCTGGTATGTATATCGGATCTACAGACGAAAGGGGACTTCATCACTGCGTTTACGAAGTTATTGATAACTGTGTAGACGAAGCAATGGCCGGTTATTGTACTAAGGTAGACGTTATCTTACAAAAAGATGGCGCTTGTACAGTTATTGATAATGGCCGTGGTATTCCAGTTGGAATTATGAAAGATGAAGGTGTAAGTGCCGTTGAAGTAGTTTTAACTAAACTTCATGCGGGTGGTAAATTTGGAGGCGGCGGATATGAAATATCTGGTGGTCTTCACGGCGTTGGTGTATCTTGTGTTAACGCATTATCTTCAAAGATGGATGTACAAGTAGCTCAAGATGGCGGACTATGGGAAATGTCATTCTCAAGAGGTATCGCACAAAACCACTTAACAAAGATTAGTTCTACAACAAGAAGAGGAACTACTATTACTTTCTATCCAGATCCAGAAATTTTTGAAACAACAGAATTCGATTACAATACATTAAGACATAGAATTCAAGAGTTAGCTTTCTTAAACAAAGGATTAGAGTTCCACTTAAAAGATGAAAGAGATTTAAAGCAACAAGAAGAAACTTTCAAATATGAAGGCGGTATCATTGAATACGTTGAGCTTCTAAATGCCCCTGAAAAGGAAAAAGAAGCAAAGCGTTTAGAGGAAATGCAAAAGAGCGGCACAGACGATAAATATGAGTGCAAAATTGTCCCAGAGGATAAACCATTCTATTTCACAAAGTCTGGAACATTCTCAGATCATGGTACAGTAAAGAAATTTGAAGTTGAAATTGCTCTTCAATACAATGGTGGATATACAGAAAAGATTTTAACATTTGCCAACAATATAAATACGGTAGAAGGCGGACACCACTTAGAAGGTTTCAAGTTCTCTTTATTAAAGATGGTAAGAAACTATGCTTACGAAATGAAATACCTAAAAGAGAACGAAGATATTAAGGGCGACGATACAAGAGAAGGCTTAGTAGCTGTTATCTCTGTTAAGTTGGAAAGTCCTCAATTCGAAGGACAAACAAAAACTAAACTTGGAACACCAGGTATCAGACAAGTTGTATCAAAGGCTCTAGAAGAAGAATTTGGTGCATACCTTGAGGAAAACGTTAAGGCTAGAAATTTAATCGTTGCTAAGGCTATTTTAGCAAAGAAGGGAAGAGAAGCTGCAGAAAAGGTTCAAGAGACAATGAGAAAGGAAATCTTAAATGACTTCTCAGGTCTTCCAGGAAAACTTGCAGATTGTACATCAAAGAATGCTTCAGAATGTGAAATCTACCTAGTAGAGGGTGATTCAGCCGGCGGTACAGCAAAGACAGGTAGAGATAATAGATTCCAAGCTATCTTGCCATTAAGAGGTAAGATCTTAAACGTACAAAAGGCAACACTTGCAAGAGCTTTATCTTCTGAAGAAATCAAAAACATGATTACAGCCTTCGGTTGTGGTATTGACCAAGTTGATGAATCAGGAAGAGTTATCTCTAAGTGCGATACATCAAAGTTAAAATATGACAAGATCATTTCAATGACCGATGCCGATGTCGATGGTAGCCATATTAGAATATTGTTAATTACATTTATTTATAAGTTCATGAGACCAGTTATTGAAGAAGGTCACTTATATGCAGCTCAACCACCACTATTCAAGGCAACTAAGAAGGGTTCTAAAGAAGAACATTACTTCTATTCAGATCAAGATCTAGAAGATTACTTAGTTTCTATTGATAGAAAGGCAGAAATCCAAAGATACAAAGGTCTTGGAGAAATGGATAAAGAACAATTGTGGGAAACAACAATGGATCCAGAAAGAAGAACATTGTTAAGAATCACAATTAAAGATGCAGAAGAAGCAGCAAAGACACTAGAAACATTAATGGGTGATGATCCAGAACAAAGAAGAATCTTCATCGAAGAAAATGCTACTCTAGTTAAAGATTTGGACGTATAGGAGGCAAGAAATGAAAAAGAGAGATGATACACCAAAGAAATCTGTAGCAGAAATGCTTGAGAATTCAAAGATAGTAGATATTGAACTAGAAGGTGAAATGAAAAAATCATTTATTGCCTATGCTATGGCGGTAAATGTTTCAAGAGCTATTCCAGATGTAAGAGACGGTTTAAAACCAGTTCATAGAAGAATCTTGTTCGATATGCAAGAACAAGGATTAACTTCAGATAAGCCATTCAGAAAGTGTGCTGCCGTAGTCGGAGACGTTTTAGGTAAATACCACCCACACGGTGACAGCTCAGTTTATGATGCAATGGTAAGATTGGCACAAGACTTCTCAATTAGATGTCCACTTGTTGATGGACACGGTAACTTCGGTTCTGTAGACGGCGATGGCGCAGCTGCTTACCGTTACACAGAAGCTAGAATGAGTAAGATTGCCGATGAAATGGTTAGAGATATTGATAAGAACACAGTTGATTTCTATCCTAACTTCGATGATACACGTCAACAACCAGTTGTTTTACCATCAAGATTCCCTAACTTATTAGTTAATGGTTCAGATGGTATTGCCGTAGGTATGGCAACATCTATTCCACCACACAACCTAAATGAAGTTATT
>JAEEGL016663860.1_pt1 | contig 15550 bp, 12 predicted proteins | sample 9134231 | NCBI WGS metagenome assembly JAEEGL01 (sample SAMN16246548, study PRJNA631951) | gut metagenome | biome: gut microbiome; feature: rumen; material: fiber-attached | host: Bos | place: Iran: Karaj | collected 2018-10
AAAAGAAAGAGCGAACAAGGAATGTCCGCTCAATTAGAGATTATTAACTAAATATACTTGCAAATTTCCATAGGAAGCAAGGGGAGGGGTTAGGGGTGGGGTCTGTAATATTGCTACTTTGCGAAATAATACTGACCCCGCCCCGGCCTTCGGCCACCCCGCCCCTACATGGGCGGGGAGAGGCTGGCGCATCGGAAGGTATGAAGAGTGCCTTGAACGAAGTGAAAAATTCAAGCTAGTGAATTATATAATAACGTCGTGAGATAATTTCGTAACTCACGGCGTGGCGAAAATAACGTCGTGAGATAATTTCGTAACTCACGGCGTGGCGAAAATAATGTCGTGAGATAATTTCGTAATTCACAACGCTAGCTTCAAATTTTCTAGAAAATTATACAATAACGCTGTGAGATAATTTCGTAATTCACGGCGTGGCGAAAATAACGCCATGGAATAAAACAACAGATGCCTTTTTCTATGTTTTTCTTGTTTCTCTGTTATGTTTAATACAAGCGGCGGGGAAGTCGCTTTTGTGCAAACGGTTGCATGACGTAAGTGTTGAAAAAAGAGCTGTTTAGTGAAGAACAACGCGGCATTTGTGTTATCTTTGTGACGTAATAATCCTAAACATTGACCATAAAAAAACTAAACCAAAGAACAATGATGAAAAAGTTTGTTTTGTTTATCGGCATTCTGGCTGTCATGGCTTCGTGCAAGCCCACCAAGGACGCCAAGCAAGAGGCATTCGAAATGCCTGCAGTTGACGACATCGCCATGTATCAGGTGAACCCACGTGTTTTTGCTTCCGAGAAATCGCTCAATGCAGTTGCAGCCCGCATTGACTCTATCCGCGAACTGGGGGTGAACGTGATGTGGGTGATGCCCATCTATCCCATTGGCATTGAAAAGGGCAAGAACTCGCCCTACTGCATCAGCGACTATAAGGCCATAGCCCCCGAGTTTGGCACCATCGACGACTTCAAGCATCTTGCCGAGGTGTGCCACGAGCACGGAATGGGAATCATTCTCGACTGGGTGGCCAACCACACGGCGTGGGACCACCCCTGGGTGAAAGCCCACCCCGACTGGTACACGCACGACGAGAAAGCCGACACCATTATCCATCCGCGTCCGTGGGATTGGTACGACGTAGCCGACCTTAACTACGACAACCAGGACATGCGCAAGGCAATGATCGACGCCATGAAGTTCTGGATTGTGGAAGTGGGCATCGACGGGTTCCGCTGCGATGTGGCCGACGGTGTGCCTGCCGATTTCTGGAAAGAAGCCATCAACGAGCTGCGCGCTGCTGCCGGCAAGAGGCGTATTCTGATGCTGGCAGAGGGTAAGCACTCGGACAATTTCTCCGTGGGAGGCTTCGACATGAACTACGGCTGGGACTACAAAGACGAACTCGTGAAGGTGTTCAAGGGTGCCCCGGCCGATAACCTCATCAAGGCCGACAAGGCCGAGTACGACAGCCTGCCGGCAGGCAAGATGAAACTACGTTTCACCACCAACCACGACCATTCAACCGAGGCAACGCCCTGCGTGGAGTTCACCAACGACCGCGGCGCCATGGCTGCATACGTGGCCAGCATTTTCCCGCATGGCGGAGCTCTCATCTACGGTTCGCAGGAGGTGGGCTATCCCGAGCCTATCAACTTCTTCAAATATGTGCCTGTTGACTGGACGGCAAAGCCCGAGATCTTCAACGAGTACAAAGCGCTCATCGCACTCTACAACGAACATGCAGCCCTGCGCAAAGGCAGCATGACGGCATATCCCGACAAGGACGTGCTGGTGTTTGAAAAGAAAGATGCAGAAGAGCGTTTCCTCGTTGTTGCCAACGTTCGCAACGAGAAGAAAACAATACAGACTCCCAAGGAATGGATTGGCCATGAAACCGAAGACGAGATGACCGACAAGAAAATGAAGCTTGAAGAAAAGACGACACTCGAACCTTTCGAGTATCTGATTTTAAAATACTAACTTTGGAGAGAGTTTGGAGTTTGAAGTTAGAAGTTAGGAGTTAGGGGTTAGGCGGAAACGGGCTACGAGGGGCAGATGGTCGCTGTAGCCACGGTTATAGCGCATGCCACGATAGTTGCGGCGGGGTTGTACCCCGCCGTATTTTTCGTCTTTTTCCATGAGGAAGGGCGCATCGAAAATGACGCAGCTGTCGAGGCCAGCGGCAAGCGACGTGCTGGAAAGAATCTGGTCGAGACTGCCCCACTCGCCCTGATAACGATAGGTGCCGCGCGCCCCGTGGGTGCCTTGTGCGTTGCGGGCAACGTTGACGAGACCGTGATGCTCGTAGTACTGCAGCGAATGGTCGGTGGCGTAGGCATTGAAATCGCCTGCCACAAGAATGCGGGCATCGGCATCGTGGTGGCGAATGGAGTCGATGGACTGACACACGCGGTCGGCCACTCGCAAACGGAAAGGCCGCGAGGCCCGTTCGCCCTGGTAGCGGCTGGGAGCATGAACCACAAACACATGGAGGGTGTCGCCCGTGGTGAGTTCGCCGGCGGCATAGAGCACGTCGCGCGTAGCATGGCGGCCTTCGGGCGGACTGACGCGCAGGGCATAGTGGCGCAACAGACGGAAAGAGAATGGTGAAAAGAGCAGTGCCACGTCGATGCCTCGCTCGTCGGCAGATTGGGTCATAACATATTCGTAGCCCGCACGGCGCAGCAACGAGCGGCGCGAGAGAGCCACGAGCACAGAGTCGTTTTCCACCTCCGAAAGAGCCACCAGGTCGGGCAGCACCCACGAGCCGTTGGCCTGTTGGCCGCAGGCAATGATTTCCTGCCCAATGTTGTTGAGTTTTTGCCAGTAACGGCGCGGTGTCCACCGACGCACGGCCTCGGGCAGCCACTCATTATCGTTGTGAAGCGGGTCGTCGTCGCAGTCGAAGAGATTCTCACAGTTCAGCTCCACAAGCGTCAGACAGGGAGCATTCTCGACATGTTCTGCCGTCTGCGCAAGAACATCAGAAAAACTTGCGCAAAGCAGAATGATGCTGAGAAAAAACTGCCAGAGAGTGTGTTTCATGCCGTATGTACGAAGGTTGAAGTTTGAGAGGTCAGGGAATTCTGACTCCGAAGAAGGCGCGGAAACGCCATTTGTTCTGATTGATGACCACCACCTCGTCGTCGAAAAGAGTGTTGTTCATCACGGCCGTAGCCCCGGCAAAATAGCGGTCGGAGAAATTATGCACCAAAGCCAGCCGCTCGTTGAAAATCATGTTGAACCTCATGGCTTTGGCCGACTTGCGCACGCCGTTGATGGTGAGGTTGTTGTGATTGAACACCACCACGGTGGGGAGGGCAGAAAGATGGATGAGCCATTTTTGACCCAGAACGAAGTTGTAACCGTAGCCCGCGCCAATGCCCAAGTTGTCGGCCTCAATGCGCATCTGGGGCAAGGTGGCAGGAGCACTTTCGCTGTTCTTGATGGTGCCGCCCTGAAACGACACTCCCGCCAGCCACGAGCCAGCCGAACGCCGCTGAATGTAGGATTGTGTGAAGGCGGCTGGATAGGAGAAGCGGCGATGGTTGAAGGTGTAGTAGGCAGCGAGGTTGACCACTTTCATGTCGGCATAGCCCTCTTCGAGGTGCGACATGCCATTGCGCTCGATGTCGCCCGACAGCGTGTGTGAGTTGTGGTAGCTGGCATCCAGGCTCAGGCGGTTGCTATAGAAGTTGACGTTCAACTCATAGTCTTTTTTCTTGCCAAAAATAGAGGCAGGATTGAGTGCGAGGCCAGCCGACAGTCCGCGATAGTTGGCCGCTATGGCCAGCGTGAGCTTACGGCTGGTGCGCAGATGGGCTTTCGAATAGATATCGTTGACGGTTCCGCGCGCATGGATACTGTTGCCCGAAACATTGACTCGCCCTTTGAGCGTGAGCCGTGCTTTGGGCCGGCCGATGAAGGCCGTGTCGTACTTCACTCTTTCGTATCTGCTCTGCAACACGCTATCCACTTTGGCCCTGACGGCTTTGCGGCGGGTTTGGGCGTGGACAGGTGCAGAACCACAGATGAAGCAGACGACACAGATTACGCAGATTCTTTGAACATTGAACATTGAAATTTGAACTTTGTCACACAGATTACACAGATTACACAGATAACGCAGATTCTGTAAACCGTAAACGTTAAAACGTAAACTCCTAACTCTAAACTCCTAACTCTAAACTCTAAACTCCTAACACTAAACTCCTATTGTTTGATTTCGATGTCGCGCCTTACGTTGTTGCGAATTTTCTGCAGATAGCGATGCATGGCTTCAGCATCGCGGTTGTCGATAATTTCGAGCAGCTCTTTCAGTTCGGTGCGGATCTGTGACACCTGCCCCGGCGTGTAGGGGTTGAACAGAATTTCCTGCAACAGGTAGTCATCCTCGTTCAGCACACCCTTGGCTATGCGCATGTGGCGCTTGAAGGTGGTACCGGGTGCATCCTGATGCTTCATGACGGCAGCAAAGACAAACGTTGAGACGAACGGAATGGAGAGCGAGTAGGCCACGGTCTGGTCGTGCTCCTCGAAACTATACTCGTAGATGTTCAGTCCCAGCTTCTGGTAGAGGTCTTTGAAGAACAGACGCCCGATGAAGTCGCCCTCGGTGATGATGATGGCATTCTCCTCGCTCAGCTGGTTGAGATTGGCGAAGGTGGGGCCAAACATGGGGTGCGACGAAGCGTAACGCATGCCCGCCTGCTCGTAGAATTCCTTCAGGTCGGTTTTCACCGAGGCGATGTCACTCAGGATGCAGTCCTTGGGCAGAAAAGGTATCACCTCACGAAAAGCGGGAATGGTGTATTTCAGCGTGACGGCATTGATTACCAGTTCGGGCTTGAACTCGCCTATTTCCTCGAGTTGTGTAAACCGCTGGCAGTTGTAGGTGAAGCGCATGCGCTTGGGGTCTTTCTCAAACACAGCCACCTCGTGCTCAAAACTCAGCAGGTCGATAAAGAAGCTGCCCATCTTGCCTGCGCCTAAAACTAATATTCGCATGGTTTGATTTTTCTATTTTACAATTTCACAAATTTACTATTATACGATTTCACAAATTTACTATTTCACAATTTTACGATGATACGATTTCACTATTTTGAATTGTCAAACTGTGAAACAATAAAATAGTGAAATCGCAAAATCGTCAGATCCGTCTATCTGTTGATGATTTCCATTTGTTGGCGAACCGACTCCTGGTGGACGGCCTCGAACACCGACTTCACAAACTCGCTGTCCATGCTGCACAAAGCACCTTGCGCACCACGCTTGTCGATGATTTCGTTGTAACGCGTGGGCTGCAGCACGGTCATGTTGTGCTCGCGCTTGTAGGTACCTATCTCACGGCACACGCGCATACGCTTGGCCAGCAGTTCCACCAGCTGATTGTCAATCTCGTCAATCTGCTTACGCAGCTCGTGAATACCTTCGGTGGTAGCTTTCTCGTCGCGAATGACGAGCAGCGAAAGAATAAAGTCGAGCACGTCGGGCGTTACCTGCTGCTTGGCATCGCTCCACGCATCGTCGGGCGAGCAGTGGCTCTCTACAATCAGACCGTCGAAACCCAGGTCCATGGCCTGCTGGCAGAGGGGTGCGATGAGCTCGCGGCGGCCACCAATGTGGCTGGGGTCGCTGATGAGCGGCAGTTGCGGAATGCGGCGGCGCAGTTCAATGGGAATCTGCCACATGGGCAGGTTGCGGTACATCTTCTTGTCGTAGCTCGAGAAACCACGGTGAATGGCTCCCAACTTTTTCACGCCGGCCTGATTGAGACGCTCAAGGGCGCCAATCCAAAGCTCCAAGTCGGGGTTGACGGGGTTTTTCACAAACACGGGCACCTCGATGCCGTGCATGGCGTCGGCCAGTGCCTGCATGGCAAAGGGATTGGCCGACGTACGGGCACCTATCCACATGATGTCGATGTCGTATTTCATGGCCAGCTCCACATGCTCGGGCGTAGCCACCTCGGTGGCCACCTTCATGCCCGTTTCTTCTTTCACGCGCTTCATCCAAGGCAGGGCTTTCTCGCCGTTGCCTTCGAATCCGCCGGGCTTGGTGCGCGGTTTCCACACACCGGCGCGGAAGTTGTGGCAGCCTTTCGAAGCCAGCTGGCGTGCAGTGGTCATTACTTGTTCTTCGGTCTCAGCCGAACAGGGGCCGGCAATGACGAACGGACGTTCGTTGTCGCTCGGAAGTTTCAGGGGTTCTAATTCTAGTTCCATTGTGTTATATTGTTTTTTAGTTATTTCTTTGTTTCGTTACTAACACTTATCCTATTTAAACACCTGGCGGATGCGCCGGAGTGCCTCTTCAATTTTCTCTTTCTTGGCGCAGAGCGAAATGCGGATGTAACGCTCGCCGTTGGAGCCGAAGATGAAGCCGGGAGTGATGAACACACGGGCCTCGTGAAGCACACGCTCGGTGAGGTCTTCCACGTTCTGATAGCTGTCGGGAATCCTGCCCCAGAGAAACATGCCCACCTGCTCGGGGTCGTAGGTACAGCCCAGCTGGCGCATGATTTCCTCGGCATAGTGGCGGCGCTCAGCATAGGTCTTACGGTTGGCCTGCACGTGCCATTCGGGCTCGTTGCGGTAAGCCTCGGCGGCGGCCAGCTGAATGGCGCGGAACGTGCCGCTGTCTATGTTGCTCTTCACCTTCAGAATCCAACTGATGAACGTGGCGTTGGTGGCACAGAGTCCCACACGCCAGCCCGGCATGTTGTGGCTCTTCGACATGGAGTTGAACTCTATGCAGCAGTCCTTGGCCCCAGGCACCTGAAGTAGCGAAATGGGGTGCTCGTTGAGAATGAACGAATAGGGATTGTCGTTCACCACCACAATGCCCTTCTCGCGGGCAAAGCTCACCAGCCGCTCGTAGGTCTGCATCTGGGCATTGGCTCCGGTGGGCATATTGGGATAGTTGGTCCACATCAGCTTCACGCGGCTCAGGTCCATCTGTTCCAATGCGTCGAAGTCGGGCTGCCAGCCGTTGTCAGCGCAAAGGTCGTAGTTCACCACCTCAGCACCGAGCCGCTTGGAGAGCGACGTGTAGGTGGGATAACCGGGATTGGGCACCAGCACCTGGTCGCCAGGGTTGACAAAGGCCAGCGTGACGTGCAGTATGCCTTCCTTAGAGCCGATGAGGGGTTGAATTTCGCTCTTCGGGTCGAGGCTGACGCCGTACCAGCGCTGATAGAAATCGGCCATGGCCTCGCGCAATTCGGGCGTTCCCATGGTGGGCTGATAGCCGTGAGCATCGGGGCGACGCGCCACCTCGCAAAGTTTCTCTATGGTCTGCTGCGAGGGCGGCATGTCGGGGCTTCCAATGGCCAGACTGATGATGTCTTTACCCTCGGCGTTGAGCTGGGCCACCTCTTTCAGTTTGCGGCTGAAATAGTATTCGCTGACGAGCTTCAGCCGCTCGGCGGGCTGTATGGTTTTAATAGGTTTGTTTTCCATCTTCGTATTCTCCTAAAATAATTAAGTCTTTGGTCAGTGGAATAATGGCGTCGATGGACTGGCGGTAGCGTGTCAGGTCGTCGTACATCACATCGACATAGAACAAATACTCCCACTCGCGGCCTATGATGGGCAGCGACTGTATTTTGGTAAGGTTGATTTTGTAGAACGAAAGAATAGCCAGCACATGCGAGAGCGACCCTTCCTCGTGGGGCAGCGAGAAAACGATGCTGGCCTTGTTGGCTTTGGTCAGCGGGCGCAGCATGTCGGCCTTGTTGGGATGGCTCACCACCAGAAAACGTGTGAAATTGTGCTTGTTGTCCTCGATGTGGTCTTCCAGAATCCTCAGTCCGTACATGCGGGCCGCGTCGGCATGGCAGATGGCAGCCCAGCCGCGGCACTGGTTTTCGCTGATGTATTTGGCCGAGCCGGCGGTATCCTCCGCCTCCACATTCTTGATGTCGGGATGGTTGGCCAGGAACTGCCGGCACTGCATCAGCGCCACGGGGTGTGAGTGAACCTCGCTGATGGTAGCCCAGTTGTCGTCGGGCAGGCAGCAGATGCAATGGGCAATGTGCAGTTTGTGCTCGCCCACCACGGTGGTGCCCGAGTCGCGCAGCAGCTCGTAGTTGTGCAGCAGGCTGCCGGCAATGGTATTCTCGATGGCCAGCATGCCGATGCATGTTGGGTCGCGCTTCATGTTTTCGAACACCTGTTCGAATGTTGAGCAGCAGATGAGCTGCATCTGCTCACCGTCGAAATACTGATGCGCTGCAATGTCGTGGAACGACCCCTGCAATCCTTGAATGGCTATACGTTTCATATATTGATTTTGACTATTTCACTATTTTTACAATTTCACACACTATTTTTGTATTCTACATTATGCATTATTCATTATGCATTATGCATTACTCATGATGCATTTACAAAAAAACCCGCTCACTCATTGAAGTGAAGCGGGAACCTTTTATCTGTTTCTTTGTTTGAACATCCTTTTTTAAGTTGAACTCTACACGCAACTTCCCGCTTCACAGTGGCCTGCAAAGTAAAAGTAGAAGTAATAATAAGAAGCGTTCAGAGCATTCATATTTCTAATATTTTTTAATTTCGGTTGCAAAAGTAAAACATTTCCGCGAAACGTGCAACAATTTGGAAGAAAAATTGCAAAAAACATTTCATTTTTCGTCTCAATAGCCAAAAAAGAAAAATTATAACTGCCCTTCGGTACACTTTACGGAAGTTTTTCCTATTTTTGCAGCAGCTAATCAGTCAAACAACTACAACATGCAGAAACCGCAAACCATTATATTGCTCCTGGCTCTCCTCATGGCGACCGTTGCCCAAGCGCAGGAAGCGAAACGCCAGCTGCCCTCTACGGTAGATACGCTCAAGGTGCAGGGCTACCAGCCGGCACCTGTTTCCAGCCATGAGAAGAACGTAGCACCCGCCAATGTGCATGAGAATCGGCAATCCGCGCAACCAACACCCGACAAAGGAGCCGACCCGCTGGCACTTCTGCCCGTCAACCAACTCGGACAGCCCCTACCCTCTTACCACTATGCACTCACTCCTTACCTCTCGCCACTCTATTGGGGCGGATGGTACGGCTGGCCGCTGCATCAGGGGCTCAACGTGAATCTTGGCGCGTCGGTTTTCGCTCAGCTTGGCAAGAACGCATGGCACAAGGGTGCCGGTTTTCAGCAAAACATCTCGATGATGTTCGCCCAGCCCATTACCGACCGTCTGTCAGTGGCCGTAGGCGGCTATCTGAACAATGTCTCGTGGGGCAGCGACTCGTGGCGCGGCGCTGGCATTAGTGCCATCATAGGCTACCGGTTCAACGAGCACTGGGAAGCTTACCTCTACGGACAGAAATCGCTCACCAACAACAAACTGGGCGGCGTGCGCCATCCCTACATGATGATGCCCCTCTACGACATGGGAGCCATTGGCGACCGCATAGGGGCTGCCGTGAAATATAATTTCTCGCCCACCTTCAGCATTCAGGTGGCTGTAGAAGAAATACGCCTGCCCGACTACCGGCTGCCCATGCCGCCGGCCAACACTCCCCCACGCACATCAACTATTCCCACCAACTGACACTCCTGCATTTTTCTCTACCCCACCAGCTTCAGCCGCAGACTGTTGAGCACCACGCTGACGCTACTGAAGGCCATCAAGGCGCTGGCCCACATGGGCGTGATCTGGAAATCCACACCAAACAGGCGAAGCAGGCCTGCCGCCAACGGAATACATATAATATTGTAGATGAACGCCCAGAACAGATTCTGGCGAATCATGCCCACCGTGCGATGAGACAGACGGATGGCATCGCCGATGCGCCGTAGGTCGGAACCCATGAGCGTCACCTGCGCCACATCCATGGCCACATCGGTGCCCCGCCCCATGGCAATGCTCACGTCGGCCGAGGCCAAGGCCTGCGAGTCGTTGATGCCGTCGCCCACCATGGCCACATGCTTGCCCTCTGTTTGCAGACGCCGCACCAAATTCTCTTTGTCCTGAGGCATCACCTGGCTCTGCCAATGACTGATGCCAACCTCAGCAGCCCATCGGCGCACGTTCTCGTCGTTGTCGCCGCTCATCATGTAAACCTCTATGCCCTGCTGCTGCAACTGTTCCATGGCCTCGCGGGCGTGGGGCTTGAGCCGCTCCACTCTCGTCTCTCCACTTTCCACTCTCCCCTCTCCACTTTCTACTCCCCGCTCTCCATTATCCACTTTTCTCTCTCCACTCTCCTCTACCACTTCGGTCAGCGTACCTGTTTTGTCGATGACCATGGCGTTGACGTAGCGCAGGTTTTCCAGGGCGGTAGCATCCTTGATGAGGATGTTTTTCTGGGCAGCCTTGCCGATGCCCACCATCAGCGCCGTGGGCGTGGCCAGTCCCATGGCGCAAGGGCAGGCAATGACCAGCACCGACACCGCCGACAATACGGCGCGCGGCAACTGAGCCGTTCCGCCAATGAGCATCCAAAGCACAAACGTGAGCAGCGCGACGGCCAGCACGCCAGGCACAAAGACCAAGGCAATTCGGTCAACCACACGCTGTACGGGAGCCTTGGAGCCTTGCGCCTCCTGCACCATGCGTATCATGTTGGCCAAAACCGTCTGCTCGCCCACCTGACGAGCCTTGAAACGGAACGTGCCCTTGCGGCAAAGCGTGCCAGCCAGCACACGGTCGCCCGCCTGCTTGGCCACAAGTTCGGCCTCGCCCGTCATGGCCGACTCGTCGATGAAGCACCCCGCAGCGTCGGGGGGTTGAACTCCTTCTGCTCCAAGAACTTCTTTTACTTCTCCGTCCACAGGAATCTTCTCGCCCGCATGCACCTCGATGATGTCGCCAGGCTGCAGCGTGGAGAGTGGCACTTCGGAGACATCCTCCACATCGGGCGACGTGGGGAATCGGCTCACCAGCCGGGCGGTCTTCGGAGCCAGTTCCATGAGTCCGCGAATGGCAGAGGCTGTACTGTTTTTGGCGCGCTCCTCCAGCAGGCGGCCTGTCAGCACAAAGGTGATAATCATAACCGACGCATCGAAATAGGTGTGCCACTCTATGCCACGGCTGCCCCAGAACTGTTCGCCCCAGAACGTATTGAACACGCTGAAGAGGAAAGAAATGGCCGTTGACATGGCCACCAGCGTATCCATGTTGGCCGAGCGATGAAGGAGCTGACGCCAGGCGTTGACAAAGAACTGACGGCCGCAATACACCAAGTTGAGCAAGGCCAGAATGAGCATCACCTGGTTGGCGAAGGGGGTGGATGATGGGTGGTGGGTGATGGATGATGGGTGGTGGGTGTTGGATGTTAGGCTTATCCACCCCATGCTGATGGCCATGACCAACAGGGCAAACAGCCACGAGAGCAACACCTTGCGGCGCAGCAACACCATGGAGCGGTGCTCGATGGCCTCGGCGCTGCGGTCTTGCTCAATCACCAGATCGTAGCCGGCGCGCTGAATCTCATCTTTCATCTGCTGAAGACTGATGCGCTCGGGATCGTACTCCACCAAGGCCGAGCGGCCAGGCAGATTGACAGACGCCTGCGCGACGCCCTCCAGCGAATTGAGTTTCCGCTCGACTGCCGCCGAGCAGCCGGCACACATCATGCCTACCACTGGTATTGTTCGTTTCTCCATTGATTCAATACGCTTCTAAAACAAGGGGGGACTGTAAATCCCCCCTAGAACATTTTTACGAATTCCTAGAACATTATTACGAATTCCTAGAACATTTTTTACGAATTCCCAGAACATTATTGACGAATTATCTGACCACGAACTTACGTCCGCCAACGATGTAAACGCCCTGCGGCAGACCCTCCAAAGCATCGGTCAGGCTGCGGGCTGTGCGCACCTTGACGCCATAGACGGTATAGACATCCATCAGGCTGCTGCGGTGGATAGGAACGGGCTTCACGCCGTCGGAAACCACATGCTTATAGAGCTGCACATGCAAAATATATTTGCTGGGGTTCTGGTAGGTGGAAAATCGCGGACTGGTCTCATTATATAAAATGTAGCGCCCGTTGTCCTTGTTGATAAGCTTGACGTTTCCTTTTTCGAACCTGATTCGCCACAAAGCTGCGTCGCTACCGTCAACGACGAGCTCTGAATCGTCGTCAACGTCGTAGAGGTTGTTCTTTGAGTTGTCGGTCTGAGCCAGGTATTTGTTAGCAACGGGGTCGTAAAGGGTGTAGGCTCCCAGTTGGCCGTCAACATAGAGCGTGTAGGGTTTGTCGGCTACACCCGTCTCGGTGGTGATGGTGTTGTCGGTAATGGTGACGGGCACGTCTTTGCGAATGGAATAGCTGCTGTACTTGTTTGTGGCCGACAATGCAGTATTGTTTGTTTCGTTGACCACCAGGTAATGGCAGCCCATCTCCAGCTCCATGGTACTCGCAATCTTCACGAAGGTCTGCTCGCCCACCAACGGGTCGGAGGATTCCACGGGCAATGGGTCGGGGATTTCGTCGGTGATGACAGCATTCTCATAATCATCATAGACGAAAGCCACGTCGGTTTTGTCGCCCCACACATACTGCTCCAGTCCCGGGTAATCGACAAACGGATTGCGGTTGCCCTGCACAATTTGCACGATGCGGTTGCGGTCGATTTCCTTCTGGCTCACAGGGTCTTGCTCCGACCAGCGCAGCAGCATGGGCAAAGCCCAGTCGGCGTAGGCCGTATAGTTGTCGCCCGAGAGCATGTCGGTATCATTGTTTTTGGCTTTCCATGAGCCGATGAGGTCTTCGTAGCAGGTGGCCATGTAGAAATAGATGCGGGCAAAGTCGCCCTTGTACTCGTCGTTGGGCTCGAAAACCGTTCCCGAATAGCCGCTGACGGTGCATTTTCCCAGTTTGCTGAAATAGTCGGCCGAGTGGTTTTTCTCGCCTTTGGTTTCGCCGTAGGGATAGTTGTTGCGCATGGAGTTTATCCAGCTGTCAACGGGCACGATGTGCATGAGGTCGGAATACATGGGCGCTTCTTCACCAAACCAGCTTTTGGGAAACGAGTGCTCGCGGTTGTAGCTGCTGGTTTCCTTGCTGATGGTGGCTCCCTGCTTGTCGCCGCCAATCTCATAGTTGGTGATGCCCGAGTACATGTCCCAAATCATGCCGTCGTCGCGCCGGTCGGAGTAGCCATAGTCCACCCACAGCTGGTCGTAGGAATCAACTTCGGGATTTTTGATAATCTGAAACAGAGCCGTCTTCAGTTCGCGGCCTTTGGTGTTGTTGGCACTCTCATAGTATCTGCCGGTGCCGTTGGGCGCCTGCGCAAAAGCCGTTGCCGACAAGCAGACCAGCATTGCAACGAGCCATAAACATCTGCAATTTTTCATAGTAATGGTAGGTTTTAGCGCCCGAGGCTCTACTTGTGCTGCTTGTAGTACTGCAGGCCTCGCTTCACGTTTTCTTTTACTGCGTCCGACGAGAAGGTAGCGCCGGTGACTCCGTCGATTTTGGCATCGGCGGCCTTCGACACTTTCAGCCCCTCCCACTGGTTGAGCAGGAGTTTCTTGATGCGGGCAAAGTATTTAGGTGTCTCCTGGTTCTTGAGGGGCACAATTTTCACTATTTTGTTTTTCTGGATATGTATTTCCAGGGGCGTTGCGCCCATATATCCTTTCACTTCCTTGGCCAGCGTAGTGGTGTTGACGACGTAGGTGCCGTCAGCATTTTTCTTCATCACATCGTCGGCCTGTGCGGTCAATAAGCTGAAAGCTGCAATAAGAGCAGCAAAAACAATTCTTTTCATCTTTAATACTCGATTTTTTTTTAAAGTTTAGTGTTGCGTGTTGAACGTTTGTTGTTTATTGGTTATGGTTGAACGTTTATTGTTTATTTTTTATTGTAAAGAATCTGCACGATGCGCTCGGCCGTGCGTCCGTCCCAGCGTTCGGGCAGGCTGCTTTGCTTCCAGTTGCCCGAGAGCATGTCGGCAAGGGCTTCGCCCAGCCGTCCGGCATCCTCGCCTACCAGCACGTTTGAGCCCACCTTGACGGTTTCTATGTGCTCGGTGTAGCTGTTGAGCGTAATGCAGGGAACGCTGTTGAAGGTTGCCTCTTCGGCCACATTGCCCGAGTCGGTAACGATGCCCTGCGCATGAGCCGTGAGCCAGCCAAACTCCAGATAGCCCAGCGGCTCAACAATGTGGAGCGAGCCCATATTGTTGCCCAGCGCCTCGCGCACGGCTGCCGCAGCTGCCCCTCGCAACGGAGCCACCACAGGTGTGCTGCCGGCTGTGCTCACCATGGTGCCCAGCATGCTGGCGAGATTGGCTTTGTCGGCCATCAGCGCCTTGCGGTTGAGCGTAAACACGATGTAGCGGCCTTCCTTGAGCCCCAGCTCATCGACTACTGCCGGACGGCGCCACAGCGTGTGGTAGAAGCGCAGGTTGTCTATGAGTATGTTGCCCACCATATAGACGCGGCTCTGCTCGGCTCCCTCGCGGTTGGTGATGCTGTTGTTGCTGATGCCGGCGGTAAAGAGCAGGTCAGACAGTCCGTCGATCACCAGGCGGTTGATTTCCTTGGGCATATGGATGTCGAACGAGCGGGTTCCGGCCACCAAGTGGGCCAAGGTGAGCCCCTGCTTCTTGGTGACGATGGCCGCAGCCATGGTTGACGCGAGGTCGTCGACGACTATCACCACGTCGGTGGCATTCTGCTGCAAGTAAGCCTCAAACTTGGTCATCACCTGCCCCGTCAGCTCGTTGAGGTTCTCGCAATCTACATTCAGGCACACGTCGGGGCGCGCCATCTGCAGGTCGTCGAACAGCGAGGCTTCGAGAGTGGGGTCGTCGGCACGCCCGGCATATACCAGGGTGCTGTTGATGGCTTCGCCGTCGGCCTTAGCCTTGTTGATGGCCCTCACAATAGGCGCCACCTTCATAAAGTTGGGACGCGCTCCCACAACAATACAGATGTTCAGCATATCACTCCTAACTCCTAACTCTAAACTCCTAACTCCTAACTCTGCACTCCTAACTCCTAACTCTAAGCTCCTAACTCCTAACTCTAAGCTCACTCTCCCTTAAAGAGTTCCTTGATGCCGCCGATGGAGCCCATCACGTTGGTAGCCTCGTAGGGCAGATAAACGGTCTTGGCCTTGTCGCCCTTGGCCAGTTCCTCCATCATCTGGATGTACTTCTGCGCCAGCAGATAGTTGGCGGGGTTGGTAGATTTGCCCACGGCCTCGGTAATGAGCTCTATGGCCTTGGCCTCGGCCTCAGCCTTGCGGATGCGGGCCTGCGCCTCACCCTCGGCACGCAAAATTTCCTGCTGTTTCTGCGCCTCTGCCCGGTTGATGGTGGCCATTTTCTCACCTTCCGACTGGAGGATTTCGCTCTGCTTGTCGCCCTCGCTGGTGAGAATGGCGGCACGCTTGTTGCGCTCTGCCTGCATCTGCTTCTCCATGGCCGAGAGCACGCTCTCGGGCGGAATGATGTCCTGCAGCTCCACGCGGTTCACCTTGATGCCCCACTTGTTGGTGGCATCGTCGAGCACGGCGCGCAGCTTGGTGTTGATGGTGTCGCGCGAGGTGAGCGTCTCAT
>JAEEGL010556607.1_pt1 | contig 15549 bp, 23 predicted proteins | sample 9134231 | NCBI WGS metagenome assembly JAEEGL01 (sample SAMN16246548, study PRJNA631951) | gut metagenome | biome: gut microbiome; feature: rumen; material: fiber-attached | host: Bos | place: Iran: Karaj | collected 2018-10
AATACCAAAATCACCAGAGGTGTTTTGTAATATCGTTCCATCTTTACTAATGCTGATTACTACAGTTCTATTTAAATCCATATTATTAATACTCCACGAAACTTATCTCAAATGAACCATAAATAATATCATTGTTCGTAATCTTCTTGATTGGATACTTGATATCTGCACAGTAGAAATCTGCTGTCTTATACTGAAGTTCTTCATTGTTCCAATATGTTAGGTTTAATTTACGTTCTAACGCAATACTGTAGTGACTGGTAAGCCAATTCTTTATAGTCTCTATATCAGATAGATGAAGATTTTCTCGTGTCTTAAACGAGAAAGAAGACTTCGTACCTTGTGATGTGATTCTGGTTAAATTTCTAGTATTGTCATCACGATATGCCTTTATTTCTTCTCTACTATTAGGAAGAGTTGTGTATGAATCATACACAATAAGATGATGAGGAAATACATCATTTCCAGACTTCAGTAAATATCCACTAAATGTTGCCATGTCTTATTTCCCCCTTCCTAATATGCATATGAAGTGCCTGTCTGCTTATACCGTTTTTCGTTTTCATCCCAAACAGCTTTCGCAATAACCTTACTATTTAATTGTAACACAATAGGTTCTCCACCTCTGCCACTTTCTTGCAGTGCTTCAACAAGTGCTTGTTTAATTGTATCAAGAGGTGCTTCAATATTAGTACCACTTGCCTGGTCACCAAGCATTGCAAGGAACTGTTTATTTGGAGGGATAACAGCACCTTGTGCAAGTCTAGGAATTGATATACTGCTCAATGACGGAATATTAAATCCTAATGAATTTCCCCCAATAAACGGAACCCAGGATGGAACATCAAAGTGTAATCCGTTAAGAGCACTAATCATTCCATTAAGACCACTGATAATTCCATTTGCCATTCTTTCAACTCCACCAATAATTGAATTTATGACACCCTTTATCTTTGACCAAATTGCATCAAACACACTACCAACAGCAGTTTTCATAGAATTAAAGATACTGACAACTGTTGATTTTATAGAAGTGACAACACCAGATATTTTTGATTTAATACTTTCCCAAGCACTAGATGCACCAGATTTAATATTATCCCAAATAGCACGAACATTTTCTTTAACAGTATTAAACGCACCGCTTATTTTTTCCCAAATATTTCCAATACCTTGTTTTAATCCCTCAATTAAGAATTCACCCATTTCCATCATTACTGTAGATGGAGATGCAATACCAAATATTTTCTTAAATCCATTAATGAATGGGTCAAAAATATTTTCTTTTATCCAAGTTCCAATACTTGAGATTGCATTACCAATACCACCTTCAAGTCCTTCAACTATAAATGTACCAAGGTCTTGCATCATAGTAAACATGGTTAATGCTAAACCACCCAATAATGCACCGAGACCTTCCATTATTTTACTTGCAATTCCACCCCAATCAATGCCAGTGATAAAACCAACGATACCTTCTACTAAAAAGTGTCCTAAACCTGCCCAATCTATACCCTCAATGAATGATACAATAGCCTGTAATATACCGTTCTTCCATTCACTTATTGTGGCAAAAACTAAAGACAAATCAATGTTAAATAAACCGTTTATACCATCGGCAATAAACTTACCTAAACTATCCCAATGGAAAGTAGAAAACGCAGAATATAAAAATTCAAAGCCTGTATTTATTGCTTGTGCTAGAGTATCACCAATTGTATATCCTAAACCTATACCGTCTATTTCAGTTTCAAGGAAACCATTTAAAAATTCAGCAATATATGTACCAACAGTTCTTGCTTTTTCTTTAATTTCATTCCAAGGAATACTCATTAAAGCTTCTTGAAGTTTAGTTCCAAATAATTGACCCCAACCGTATGCATCTAAATCAAATATATCTTCAAGGTCTTCTTTCTCATACTTAACACCGTCAAGTGTACTTCCATTTCCACCATTATCATCTGGACCGATAACATTCAACTTATCATATGCACCAAGTTTTCCAAGTTCCTTATTAGCACCAGAAATAGATTTTGCATAATCTTGCCAAGCTGTTTTTGCTTTATAGATATAACCTTGGCCAGTCAACGATGCGAAGAATTTGCCAACCAGTTCAATAGCAGTTGTCAGTTTCTGAATGATACTATTAAGTAACGGTTGAATGGCACTAAATAACGGTTGTAGTGCAGTACCCAATGATGCTTTCAAACCTTGCAAAGAAGTCTTAAGTTCAGACATCTGACGGTTAATTTCTGGAAATTGAACTGCTAAAGTATTAAATGCTTGTCCAATATACTGACGTACTTTTCTGAAAAGCATGTACAAACTACGTACACCGATAAGTGCCTTACCAAGAATTAACAACGTTTTACCAAAACTTTTATGTGAAGTATTACCAAATTTTTTAGTGTGAATACCAAGTTTAGATAAATGTGATTTTAAACTTTTAATTTTGTCAATAAATCTAGTTACAACATTATCTCCAAATGCACTGAAGTGACGTTTTTCTGCTTTTTCATATTCAACATTTAGTTTTTGTAGTTCTTTAATAACTTTATCATATTCTTTATAACCAGTACCAGCACCAGATTCTTCATATTCTTTTTTTGTATCAATCAGGTCCTGTATTCTACTACGTAAATTAATTAATCTACTATTTGATTTATCAAAATTCTCAAGAGGGTCAACTTCTATACCTTGTAATTCTTTTAAGGCATCTTCTAATTCTTTAATTTCCTCTTTAATTTCTGATATTTCATCATTAGCTTCAGCTCTACCTTTAAAATCAAATAATTTTAAGTTTGATTTTGAATTTTTGGCATCTACTAATTCTTCATTTTTAAAGTCTATTTGATTACGTATTCTTTCTTGTGCAATTTGGTCTTTGAGACTTTTAACATGTTCTTGAGCTTCTATATAATCGTGTGAACTCATATCTCTTTGCTGACCCTTTTCAAAATTTCTTATTGCTGATAAAGTTTCATATAAATCTTGATAAAGTTCTTTTAATTTATCTACTTCAATTTGTTCCTGTTTAATTTCTTCTGTTTGTTCTTTTATAGGTTCTGTAGATTCTTCTAATTTTGTAATTTCTATATCTAAGTCAGCCGTAGGTATCTTAGACATAAAACTATTAGATTCACTTAAATTTTTTTCTTCTTTCTCTAAATCAATTAAAATCTTACGTTTTTCTATCGCAGAATCAAGTGTTTCTTGTGCGTACGTTTTTATAGCTAAACTATCACTAAAATTATCAAACTTAGAAGATTCTGCTAAGCATTCTTGTAACTTATTTATATAACCATCAAGCTCTTCTACTTTAAACGCTCCTCTTACTCTGGATGCACTATCATCTACAAAATATTTATATGATTTATAAGCAGATTCCAAATCACTTTGAAGTTTATTAGCTGATTTAGATACCGTACTAACACTCTTAGTTATATTAGAAAAAGAACTAGGTGAAATAGTTATTTCTTTACCTAGTCCATTAAAAGTCTTTTTTATTTCACTGGAGATGGAATTAAGTTCAGAAACTAAAGATTTTTTATCAATATTGAGTGATACACCCAATTTAATGTTGCCATCAAAATCTGCCATATCTTAATTCCTCCTTACCCTTTATTCCACATACCCATAATTTCATCTTGCTGCTTTTTAGCATCTGCTGACATATCATCCCAGATGAAGTACTGAGGATTCTCTTTACGGAAATCCTGTTCATACTTTTCTAGCTTCTTACCTCTTTTTATTTTACTACGAATTGAAACAATTGTAGCGAATGGACTTTCTCCTATTGCAAGATAATACCCCATAAAAGTCCACCAGTGCAAGTAATCAAGTGCCCTAACTTCTGTTTTGGCAACTTGATTTACTGCACTTGCTATCATTTGAGAATCTTTCTTCCAATCTATCAATATGTACGGTACTCTAGCACCAATAGATTCCTCACCACAATTGAAGAATAATTCCATTGCGTTTACAGCTTCTTGTAAATTGTCACCGAAGGTATTAACGATATCCTCAATGCTATTGATATCCTCATAGAAAATTATGAGTGCTGTGTAAATACGGTATTGAGTATCAAGTTCTGAATCATTTAAAGCATTAAACACATCTAGGATGACTCTGTAGTCACCCTTTTTCCTTATGTTATATTCCTTATCTCCAACCGTTACGGTAGTAGGAAGTTCAAACATTAACTTACATATTTAGATGTGTGCTTTGCCATTCTCTTCTGTAATTTATCAGACTCGTTCTTGATTGTTTCCTCGTATAAACTTGTAAGAGTATCAATCAAAATTTCATATCTGAAGTTACCGTTGATTATATCTAACATAGAACCATCAGGGCAACATACCTCACATACATTGCTGTCAAAAATATAATCAACCAATTCCTTAATTTCAGAATCAATATTTTTCAGATTACCAGACATGGTAACTAAATCTGACTGTACAGAATCATCATCTTCACCTTCAGTAACTCCATCGTTCAGATGAGTTATCTTTTCAGATAACTCGTTCAACTTTGGATATGTTTCTGCAAGTCTGTTGATTATGGAAAAGTCTGATGTATTCAATTCAAGAACACAATTTTCATCACCGTTGATAGTGAATCTCTTTTTTCTCAGACTACTTAAATCAATATTTCCTGCAAACTGTGTGTTTTGATTTGTTGTTCCTGCCATTTATAACCTCCATCATTTACGCTGACACATCAGGCGTAAATACAAAATCATCTGCTAATTTGTTAACGGTACCAGCTGTAATCTGGTTAGAGTAGTGAACCTCAATAGGCATAGATACATAAGAATCACCACCCATAGACTGAGGAATGACTGAGCATCCTTCATGCTTAACGCACTTGTATGCACCTTCTTCACCTAAGAATGCAGCAATGATGTAAATCGTAAAGCAGTTAGAATACTTATCAATTTCATTATTCAAAGCGGCATTTGTTAAATAGTCACCAAGATTGGAATCCTTCAACAGCATATAAGGGTCAAAATCCTGCTGTGGTTCAGTCTTGTTAACATCTGTGTAAGTAATACCAAGGATATCAGTCGTGGTTTCAATATCAGCATTGAATTCAATAGAAGAATCCTCAGTTCTAGCACCTAAAACTTCTCTCTTAGGTGTACCACCACTTTCCTCTTCCCATTCAGCAACTGTAACAAGAGTTTTTCTCTGCACACGAAGTCTGTCAGGGACATCACTGTACTGCATAGTATTTCTTGGAGTAATAGCCATATTCGTATGTCCTTTCTGTTATAGAGATGGGGTTGACCCACCGTAATTCCAAATACATTTACTGTAATCTATATAATTAACCCTAATTGCAATAGAGTATTTGGCTAAATTTGGAGTTGTTTCCCTATCAACTCCATTCAGATTTGGTGATTCTGTAAGTGCTTGAATTTCATCAACCTTACAGTTTTCACCAAAATCAGGATAGTTGTGATTGGTTTCCTGTTCATCAATCCAATCTATAATAGACTGAATATCAAACATCTCATCAACACTCTCATTAGAATATCCTGTAACATTAACAAGTGCCTGATATTCTATTGAACGATAATCAATTAAAGTAAACGTGTACTGCTTCAGTACACTACCGTCTATAAAAGGTTTTTCTAAAGATTTATCAGTTGCTTGAGTAACTATATGTTTATTGTTATCTTGCTCTTGAGCAAAGTTGAAAAATAAATCATTTTCAGCAAGTACTGGACAAGTTAACAAGTAGTTTATAATTGCTTGATTCTTATCAACCATATATCTCTTTTGCTCTTTCCTTTAATAGTTCTTTAACTCTCTGTTCAAACAGTGGCATCTCTGTTTGCATTGCAATGGTATCCCAATGACTAGTTGCTAATGGGTGAACAGTTTTTGTATAAACTTCACCATAGTATTTCTTAGCTGCATAAGGTACTAAGTATGTAACCTTCTCAGCATCTACTGTGAAAGTCCTATGCAATTTGCCAGTTAGATACGGAGTCCAAGGGTCAATGATTTTTGCGTATGTCTGATGAACTTTTGTCATCAGCGAATCATCAACTAGAGAATCCAACTTCTTTTCAATGTTAGGTATATTCCAAGTAACTTCAGTATTCATAACTATTCACCAAGTATACGATAATGTGGATTAATTAATCCAGTAAACGTATCAATTGAATATTCTTTAATAGTCAAGCACATACCTTTATACTTGTTCAGAAAATCAGTTGAACGTTCTCCACTAGTACCCTCATGTATTTCATCCTCACAACTTCCTAATACAATAATATCATTCTGTTGTATGGTGAAATAATATCTCATACTATCTTTTGGCAAATTTTTCCATTCCCCAAAATCCAAGTAGTCTGAATTCTGAGGAATCCTCACAACAATGGAACTGGTATCAAGAATAGCATTGCCAACTTGAACTTTAGCACCAATACGTTTCCAAAAACAATTTGACAATTCTGTACGATACCAATAAACAGCTTTGGTATCTGGGTCTTTATATTGATTGTAAATAGTGATGGTGCTATCCCACCAAATAGGATACATGTTACTCATTATCGTATAATCCCTTATACAGAACAAGCTGACCAGCTTGGTTTCTAACACCACTTAAATAATTTTTAATACAATCAGATATAGCAGTTCCTCCAGTACCACCAGTTAACTTATACAATTCATTTGCACTCATTGTATTGTAACTAATAGATACACCGTCATTTGACTGAGAAGCTACAGAACCACTGCTGTTCCCAAGTGCTTCTGCGGAAACACCAAGTAAACTGTCTGAAACATTTATCAAGGAAACCAATCTATAGATTAATCTCTTCAACTCTTCTGGAAACTCAGTATCGTTTCTGAATCTGTTAAATGTATATCTATCAACAATACTTGATGCTCTAAACCCCAAGTCATCAAAAATGGTCTCATCTAAAGCACCACCATAATCCAAATACTCGTTATAAGTTAAGTACGTCATAGAATCAACCATCCTTTCTTAATTAATCCACAAGTTTTCTGGGTCTACCCCTTTTTCTGTGAACTACAACTTCTTGTGTCTCAGTCTCAGAAGGTACTACTTCTACATTCTGTGACGGTTCTACTACAGATGGATTCATTGGTCTTATCGTAAATCCCTTAGCACGATAACGTTTCACCTCATCCTCATCTATAGTATATTCCAAATTACGCAATGTCGCATAATATCGCATCTTGACCTCCTAAATCAACTTTGCAAATCCTTTTGCAGAAATATAATAAGCACGTTCCATAGGCATTTCAACTTCATCACCTTTGTGTAAAGTTCTACCAAGTTGCAAATCACGATATTCATTTGTTATCCTTACAAGCACTGTAGATTCTGGTTTGTATGTTGATTTTCCCTCTACCAGTATTTCGTTCCATGTATCTTCTTTGGGCATGTACTTAAAGTTATATTTCTTGTATAACAACGGTATAACTTCTTCAAAATCACTTCCATCAAACTTAATTTCAATAGAATTGGTCTCATCACAACCTAATTCCTTAAATACAGGACATGGAGTAATGATAGCCGGCAAACCATTCGCAAGTGCTTGTACTAAACTGTAACAATACCCTTCATTCTTACTTGGTACAATAATGAAATCAAAATTATCTTTATTCAAGAATTGACCTGCATCAATTCTTGTATCCATGTACACAATGTTTTTATCACCAAACATGCGTACATCAGAATAGACATATAACAGATAATCAACAGATTTACTATTTAACGTTTTTATTATTGTGTTTACTACATTTCCACCTTTTTCTGAAGATAATCTTCCGCAATATACCAACCTTAATAATTTTTTCTTCGGTTTCTTTATAAATGGATTGTATACAAGTTTACAATCAATTCCAGTTAATGCTTTCCAAGAATCACAGACAGTCTGGCTTACACCATAGTAACCATCAATTTTATCATCTATAGGAATAGCACTTCTGGATAACTGTCCTTGTTCAACCATAGTTTTATAGTCACCATGAAGAATCAAGTATTTATGTTGTGCATGTACGTTATCAATGATATCTCTGTTAAAGCAAAAGAACGCAGTATCACAAGTAATTTGCTGACCCTCAGCATATTGAACAACTCTAACATATTTTCTTAGTCTACTCAATTGCTTTGGGTCAGCTATTTTATAGTAAATTGTGATATCCCAATCCTTATATTTTTCTGCTAGATAAGCAAAGAACTGCTCAATTCCACCTATTTTATTAAGATATAGAAAGTAAAATATATTCTTCATAATTTATGCTAGGTGGTTCATTCTCTTACAGAGAAACGCCAGCAGATACATTGAACTTGATAGCATCCAGTCTTTCATTGAGGATGAATGCATCTTCATGAGATTCTTCGTAGTAAACATATTTACCTTCAGAACCAGCAGACGGAGCGTCAAGTTTTGCATATTCATAAGTTTCAGGAGTGATGATTGCAGACGGATGAACCATGAAGATGTTAATCTGTCCAGCATCAGAAGCTGGTACACAACCCTCATCAAAGTTGTAAGCAGTCTTCATAATCTTTGACGGAACACCAATAATCTGTACACCATCAAGGTAGTCAACTTTTCTGTTCAGACCGTCAGCAGAAATCTGCGTATCCCAAGTTCTCGTGATGTTAGCCGCATTCTTTAACAGAGTTTTAACTGCATGAGTGCAGTAGAACAGTCTGCCCGTAGGCGGAACATTTGCATCATCCATTTCTTCCATGAACTTGTCAAAGATAGAAAGAATGTTGTCAGTTGTGAGAGCAGTAGAATCAACAACTCCACCCTCATCAACAAAATCAGCATAAATCTTAGAAACAAGGTAAGAATCCTTTTCAGGGAACTTCTGCGTTTCATTGAAAGTCTGAGTAATGTTGGTAATCGTGGTTACCATGTTGGTCTCTTCAACATCTCTAGGATGAACAAGCGTAGACCACTTTCTTTCAAAGTTAAGCTTCTTAGCTTCCCATTCATTCGTATAGTTTCTCTTAGCGAAAGAGATTGCATCCCTATCAGCATCAACACGACCAGAAGTCTTCAGAGTTGGGATTTCAATCGTATCAGCATTTAAGAATCTATAACGATTGTCATTTTCAATATTGTGCAAAGCACCAAAATGTAATACATTCGGGTATGCATTTGCTAACGCTCTACTGTATTCTACAGCATAGTTTAAAGCTTCCATATCAGCCATAATACATAGTCTCCTTCTTTTTAAATTTTAATGTACGCTTTGGAAATTAAATTTAAACACATCAGCATCAGAACTTTCAGATTCAGGGCCAGGGGTAGGAGCAACAATTGTAGGAGCTGGCGTAGGTGCCGGTGTCGGTTCTTCAGGTTTCTCTACAACAAACGCATCTGCGTTGTCTTGAGAATACATACCTACAAAATCTTCACCACCAATCAACTTACCATCTTCCATCTGAAGTCCTTTAGCAATCATAGCAGCTGTAAAATCTCTTTTAGCTGCCTGTGATGTAAACTTTTTCCCATTTGCGAATTCTTTAACAGCAAATTCATAAGCCTGCCGATTTAACTTATCTTGATAATCCTTAACATCTTTATCATACTTAGCCTGTAAGTTTTCTAAATTTGCATTAAGTTCTGTCAATTTAGTAGCATCGTTACCAGCTTCTGCTAACTGCTGTTTAAGGTTTTCTAAATCTGTGTCTCTTGTGGCAATTGTACCATTCAGATTTTCCAACTTAGAATTTAATGTTTCAATTTCATTGTCTTTTGCTCTCAAATCTGAATCATACTTTAATTTACTGACATAGTTACCGTCTTTCACATCTTTGAAACTTGCACCAGCTTCTTTAGTTGCTTCTTCAAATTGCTCGTATGTCAGCATTCCGTTTTCTGCATTTGCGAATAAATCTCTGATGTTCATTAATCATACCTCCAACATCCATTTATATCTGTTTTAAATTTAAATGTGGATTACAGTTTCCACTGAATGTGCCATTGTTAAATGTCTTAGGCTTGACTATATGAAATTAGATTGCTTTTAAAATCTAATTACATATCTCTTAGGTTTCTTACATCTTCTTTGAGTGTATCTACTTCTGTTTTAAGGTTATCAATTTTAGTTTCCATAACTGGAATCTTACTGGCAAAATTGTTATGCTTTTGCACCTCAAGCGTTAAGTTTTCAATTTTAGTATCTGTAACTGCTTGAGAAGTAATTAGTTGCTGTTCAATCTTTTTATTGGAATTATTATTTGATATAACCACTCCAATGAAAGAAAGAAATCCAACAAATATTGTGCCAATAAAATTAAGAATAGGACTCATTTCCATCTTCATTACTTCCTTTCCAAATTTATGCAGTCACAACAATTTATTCTTGAAACCTTTAAGAGTAAATACCCCACAGATTAGTGGAATATCCAACCTGTGAGGTATTCACAGGAGGTCTCTGTGGCAGAAAACAACAAATCAACTACCACACAAACATTATAACATATATTTTCTAGGAAATACTAGATATTTATAACGTATTTAATAAATTTTTACTTAGTAAGTACTTTCTGTTGAGTCTTATTTTTCGCTTTAGTAGGTTCTGAATTTTCTGAAGTGTTCTCATTACCGTTTTCAGTCTGTTGTTCATTCTGAGACTGCATGTTCTTTCCTAACATACTAGAAGCAACAGCATTCTGTTCAATTGCTCTCATGGATTCTTCTGAAACTTTACTTAGTGCTTCTCTTGCCTGTTTTTCAGTTTCACCGTAATACCACATTCTAGTTTCAACCTTACTTGCAATGCCCTTTTCCATAAGAGTAAGTCTTCTTGTTAATTCAACATCCTCATCTACTAGAATTGAATCATCCCATTCAAAGGAAACATCAAAGTTACCTTTTTTAGAAACATCAGTATTACCGTTTGCATCTTTAGGAGTATCACCAACAATGTTGTATAACGTACAATAAACATCCATTGTATAAATAGCATCCCTAAGTGCCTTTTCAAGTGCTTTCTGAATATCAAGGTTACTTGAATAACTTCTCTGTCTAAGTATCTTCAATTCAGTAGCTGTTCTTGCTTCTACGGTTACTTCAGCAATCGTACCTCTAGACATTGCACAAACATCTTCAATTCTCATAAGAATGTTATTAAGACCGTTGATATATGAGTTATCTCGTAAAATAGGATTATAAGGATTATAAGTTTCACCATCAATCCTAACGTCAACATTTCTGAATAACCTTTGCTGAAGAATAGGATTTCTGTAATGTTCGTTTCCGTCTGCATCTTTTCTAGGTTTCAGAGCATCCTGGTCAATATCAATTGCCAATTCACCACCTTCGTATTCCCAAAGTAATCTAGAGTATTGTTTATCAGCTTCTCTAATCAACATCTTTGCTCTAGCAAATCCACTGATACCTAATGGTGAATGTGGGTCAATTGTATTTGCTTCTGGCATTTTGAAATAACCAAACAATAATCTATCAACAAACTTGATTTCTGCTTTAGGTACTAAATCTTTCCATTCATATACAGCAGACAATGGAATTTCTTGACCCAAACTTGCCTTAACGGAACTACTAGTTACTTGTTGTCCACCATTCATCTGCTTGAATGCTTTGTTAAGAATAGTTACCTTGTTTCCTTCAAGTTTATGATATTCAAGACGTGTATAAAGTATATCCTTATCAGTTTTAGTTTGAATGAATGCAACTTCACTTAAATTACCAGAACTGTCAAATGCAAATGGATAAAAACAATCTGCTTGAATAAAATCAAAATCAATATCATAAATATCTTCCACATCATTTTCTACGCCAGGAACTGATGCTACTTGTTTTTTAATTACATATGGTTTAATAATCAATGAACCTTTAGCAATACCAAATTCCAACTGTGTTCTAATTTTACTTAATAATTTTTCATGATATTGTTCATTAAGATATTTTGCTCTTTCTTCCGGCCCTTTTGTTTCTTCTACAATAACAGTCGGTTCTTTTCCACTTGCTTGAATCTGACCAGTTTGTTGGTCTATTTTAGGCGGAAAATATTCTGGATTTTTTTCTTCTTTACTTTCTTTTGGAGCAGTAATTTCAGACTTCAATTCCAATGTAGCCATTCTCGCTTTTTCACTAGCTATAAAAGCGGGTAATCCTAAAGAAACAATCATTTCTGGATTCTTAACAGAAGGGTTTGCACGAATCCAGGGTGCTTTATCTTCATACATATCTGTCCATTCTGAAATGGCATCTGCCATTACATTGCTGACAGCGGATGTTATGTGCAATGTTTCTTCTAAGTTTCTTTTATTTATACCAAGCATACCTTGTAACATCTCCTTCAATTTTTCAATAATCTGACTAAACATTTAAGAATCCCCCTACTTAAATAGGAACTCTAAATTCCTCTTTGACCATTCTATGTCTTCTGCATGAACAACTTTAGAAACAAGTTTAACACCCTTCTTTTTTGTTCCATTAGCATTACGTGTCCATCTTTCTGCATGTTTCTTATCTAAGAAAACCCAATCACCATGATGAATACTACCTGAAGCAGTTGCTTTGTATATCGTTATTGGTGCATCTGGGTCATTTTTTACTCGGTTAATTATATTCACTGCTTCACGATTATTTTCTCGTACATTCGCTTGTATTTCATTCAGGTGAGCAAACATGTTATTAGCAGTAATACCACTACCGATATTTTCTGTAGAAACTGTTTTATTTCTTCCAATTGCTCCCATAGTAAAAAACTCCTCTTTTATAACATTATTATATAATAAAAAACCAGAGTTTTAAACCCTAGTTTTTATTTACTTTTACGTGATTTTTTAGCATGTTCTTTTAGTCTCTTCATTTTTTCTTTAGGAACATAATCTGATTCAATTAATTCTGTTCTTTTATTAGTAGATTTTGTTTTTGTCATTACTTCATTCTCCTCTTTATCTCAGCAATAATCTGCAAGGATTCCTTTGCAGAGTTAGAACCATTTAGCATATAATCTGAAACTGCTTCTGCAATAGCTTCATGATAACTATAAGTTGCATACTTACTTATATTACTTGAAGAACTATCTATTAAACGTGATACTTCTCTGGAATCCCACGAGTCCTTAGTAGTATCAATCTTATATGCACTTATCAAAAATTTTCGTGCCCACTCTGTGTTCCATTTAGTATATTTTGATTTAAAGGATTTAAATTTGGACGTATAATCCAACCTTGCCATATCTTTACTTCTGGAATCTGAAAATTCTTGATTTATTATGCGAGAAGCAAATAAGTGTCCAATTTCATGAGCAACTGTAGAACGAACACCGTCATTAGAAATTGGATGGAATCCACGTACTTCTTCTTTCATAGTATCTCTAAAATATTCAAGGTCTTTAATGTATTGTGAAGCAAACTGTATAGGAAATTTATCCGTACCACGATACCAAGAAGCACTTGCTACAGCACCTTTTGAAGCACCGCCATCAAGTTCACGCATTACATGTACTCCAAATTCATTATAGATATCATCATCCAAATCCCTAATATCATCATAAAACTGAGCTAAATTCTGCTTGGACATATACTTATATAACTTTTCAGTTGTATTGATACCGGTATCAGAACTAAACAATGAACGAAGTTCATCTTTGCTTAAATTCTGAGACTTGCTCAGATATGATTCTCTTTTTGGTTTAGATTTTTCTGAAACTTCAGACGTTTTAGATGTCTTTCCAGTTGCTCCCATAAGAAAACTCCCTACTTAGACTTTTTCTTTTTTGTGGGTGAAGCAATCTTATAACTTCCATCAGGCTGTTTAATGTATTTAACACCCTTAGCAATTGTCAAACCACTTACAGGTACATCATACCCACTACCTTTTCTTTTTGTTGCCATAATTTTTTACCTCCTTCAATATTATGATATCAAAGTATATTATGTTTGTCAATATTACGGATTAATATCCTAAATCCTTAGATGTAACTTTACCACCATAATTATGAGACAGTCTTAACTTATAATCAAGTTCAACAACAAACGTACCATCACTCTTTTTAGTAACCCCACGTACTGTATAAACTGTATCACGATTAGTCATAAATTCTCTTTGCTTAGACCCCCAGAAATTAATTCTACGGTCACCAATCCACATTCCCATTCCTTTGCCAGCAGGGAAGTTAATCTTATACTCAATCTTACCATAAGCACCGATAGTCAATCCTTCTTGAGCAGCACCACAAGACATACTACCAGCACTATATACGTCTCTACCAATTAAAGCCTTAATCTCATTCATACTCATTGGAGTAGACTTACCATTATTAATAAGTCCATAACCAGCTTTTCTATAAACAGTGAACGGAGCATTAATTTCACTCTTATCTAAATACTTATCAAAAACTCTAGTTGCTCGTTGTTCGCTAGGAGTCATATTCTCAAAACCCTTATATTGCTGACCACTCATAAAACGACCAGGACACCAAGTATGTTCAAACGCATCACGTTCAGAGTCAGACATTTGCCCAATTAATTCATCATAATTACTATGTGTATTAAAGAAATCTACAGCATCTCTTCCATCTCCATAATATTCATGAGTATCTCTCGCTTTATCAGGAAATTGATGATATTCCGTATCATCAGATTTTCTATTTCTATTTTCTGTTACAGTTAATCTAGATAATCCTTGGTCTTCTGCTTTACGTCTTTGACGTTCTGCATGAAATGATGTACTACGTCTATCACCACCCCATGTATATTTTCCAGTTGCTCCCATAGGTTTTACCCTCCTATTTCTTTTTCTTTGTTGTTTTTGATTTTACATCCTTCTTTTCAACCTCTTTAGGAGCAGACTTCTTAGGTTTAGAAACTTTCTTTTTCTCTACCTTTACTTCCTCTTTAATCTCTTCCTTTACAGGTTCAATGATTTTGACCTCTTCTACTACCTTAGGTTCTTCAACTTCAAAATTTTTACTTTCCGTAACAACAGTTTCTTTTTTCTTAAACAAATTAAATAATTTTTTACACATATATATCTGTCTCCTTAATCAACTCTACTGAAATCATTTTTGTACTCCTTCCTTATTTTTATACGATTCTTCAACAATTTCACGTATAATATCTAACTCATCTCTACTCATGTTCATCCCATCCATATACACCCGGTTCCCAAACATTGGCATCTACATTTGATACCCAATGTTTATCATTGTGCGAAACCTTAGCACCTAAACTATATGCTTCTGTAGAACCGGTAGGCTGGCGCCATTCAGGCCATTCTTCATGAGGATTATCAACTCTAACAAATAATGACGGAGAAACATCTGGAGTCCAAGATGCCTGAGAAGTATGATTCTGTAGTACCTTGTATAAAACATCCTCATAACGAACTCTGTCATCTACTACATAATTAATATCAACATCCCACTTAGGAAATGCTTCAGGATGTTCCAAAGCAGTCTCATCATCAACAGACTTTGCCATCTGTTCAATAAACTGTCTAAATTTTCTTACTTTTTCTAAACTAATCATTTTTTATTCCTCACTTTTTATCACCGATAAGAATTTCTAACA
>JAEEGL011342022.1_pt1 | contig 15549 bp, 15 predicted proteins | sample 9134231 | NCBI WGS metagenome assembly JAEEGL01 (sample SAMN16246548, study PRJNA631951) | gut metagenome | biome: gut microbiome; feature: rumen; material: fiber-attached | host: Bos | place: Iran: Karaj | collected 2018-10
CAGCGCATCCAGCAGCAGGGCATCTCCCTGGATACCTACCTTGGCTGGATGGGCACCAACCTGGCGGATTTCACCAAGTCCCAGCGGGCCAATGCGGAAAAGACCATCCGTCAGGAGCTCGCCCTTACGAAAATCGCCGAACTGGAGCAGATCACCGTTACCGAAGAGGATCGGGATGCCGAGCTGCAGCGCTTCGCCGACCAGTACGGCATGGAAATCGATACGATCAAGACCTTCATGGATACGGAGCGGATGGATGAGAGCATCCTTTACAAGAAGGCTGCCGATCTGATCATCGCCAATGCCACCGCTCTGCCGGAACCCGAACCTGAAAAGGTGGAGCCGGCCGAGGCGGAAAAAGCAGCCGAAGAAGAAAAAGCGGAGGATAAAGCTGAGTAATCCCATCGAAATAGGAATATAATCCTGTGAAACGGGCTATGATCCACAGCGGAAAGAAGGAGGAATGAATATGAGCACACTCGTCCCTTATGTAGTGGAGCAGACCTCACGGGGAGAACGCTCCTACGATATTTATTCCAGACTGCTGAATGACCGCATCGTTTTCCTTAATGGAGAAGTCAACGAAGCGTCCTCCAGCGTCATCGTGGCAGAGCTGCTCTACCTGGAGGCGCAGGATCCGGATAAGGATATTCAGTTCTATATCAACAGCCCCGGCGGCAGCGTGACAGATGGGCTGGCGATTTACGACACCATGCAGTATATCAAAGCGGATGTTTCGACGATTTGTGTGGGAATGGCAGCCAGCATGGGCGCGTTCCTGCTATCAGCCGGCGCAAAGGGCAAGCGTATTTGCCTGCCCAATGCGGAAGTCATGATCCATCAGGTCCTTGGAGAAACCAAAGGGCAGGAAACCGATATTCAAATCGAAGCAAGACATATGGCGAGAATCAAGAAGACGCTGACGGAAATCATTGCAAATAACTGCGGAAAATCATATGAGCAGGTTTATGCCGACTGTGAGCGGAACAATTGGATGAGCGCCGAGGAAGCAAAGGAATACGGTCTCATTGACAGTGTGATTTATAAGCGATAACGGAGCGTTAGCATGGAAGATAGAAGGACCCCGCGCTGTTCGTTCTGCGGGAAGAGCCAGGATGACGTGGAGCGGTTGATTGCCGGGCGGAACGCCTACATCTGCAATGAATGTGTGGAGTTGTGTCTCAATGTCATGGGAGACGACTTTTCTCCCCAACAAAGACAGTTGAAGCAGAAGGCGCGGCAGCTCGAGGAAGAAGGGCTGCCAAGGCCCCAGGAGATCAAAGAATTCCTGGACGAGTATATCATCGGTCAGGAAGAAGCAAAGATCACCCTGTCGGTAGCAGTCTACAATCATTATAAGCGCATCCTGTACGGTGGAAACGATGAAGTGGAGCTGCAGAAGAGCAACATCCTGTTGATCGGTCCCACCGGCTGTGGCAAGACGATGTTCGCGCAAAGCCTTTCCAAGCTGCTGAATGTTCCTTTTGCCATTGCCGATGCAACGACGCTGACGGAAGCCGGATATGTGGGCGACGATGTGGAAAACATCCTGCTTCGTCTGCTGCAGGCAGCAGACTACGATGTGGAGTTGGCCCAGAGAGGCATCATCTATATCGATGAGCTGGATAAGATTTCCCGCAAAAGCGAGAATGTGTCCATTACCAGAGATGTCAGCGGCGAAGGCGTTCAACAAGCCCTCCTGAAGATCCTTGAGGGTACGGTTGCCAATGTTCCGCCCCAGGGCGGGCGCAAGCATCCCCATCAGGAATTTATCCAGATCGATACTTCCAATATCCTTTTCATCTGCGGCGGCGCTTTTGCCGGCATTGAAAAGATCATTGAAGACCGGCGGAACAAAACCACCATCGGTTTCGGCGGTGAAGTGCAAAGCCGTAAGCAAAAGGATATCGGCGAGATCCTGGAGAATGTTCAGCCGCATGACATCCTGAAATACGGCCTGATCCCTGAGCTGGTAGGTCGACTGCCGGTGATCACGCCTTTGCGCAGCCTTACCCGTGATGATATGATCCGCATCCTGACGGAACCGAAAAACAGCCTGACCAAGCAGTATGAAGCGCTGCTTGCCATGGACCATGTTGCGCTGAGCTTTACGAGGGAAGCCCTGGAGGCCATTGCCGATAAGACTATGGCTATGGACCTTGGGGCCCGCGGTCTTCGCAGCATTATGGAAAACCTGATGCGCGACATTATGTTCCAGATCCCCTCTGATCCGACCATAACAGGGGTGGAGATCAATGCAGCCTGTGTTCGGGGCGAATCCGATCCCAGGATCATCCGCGCAGCCAAAGAGATCGCCGGCTGACGATCAGATAATCCGGGGGCGGTCCAAGACCGTCCCCGCGCGCTTTTTTCTTGGAGGTGCCGCAAATGTTCGATAGTATTGAAAAGCTTCCCATGATTGCCCTGCGGGGCCTGTCCGTTTTTCCGTCAATGATCCTCAATTTCGATATTGAACGGCCGATCTCCATTGCCGCATTGGACCGTGCAATGGAGACGGACAGACAGATTTTCCTCTTGGCCCAGCGAGATGCAGATGTGGAGGAGCCGGACTTCAATGACCTGTATTCCGTCGGCTGCCTTTCCTATGTCCGTCAGATCCTGCGGATGCCGAACGGCGGCGTCCGCGTCCTGGTGGAAGGGAAGAGTCGTGCCAGACTGAACAGGATCACGCTTTTCCAGCCCTGTATGGAAGCTGAGATAGAGATCATTGCAGAAGAGCCGGATCTGGAGCACCAGCGTCTGAAGGAAGCACTTATGCGCCGTACCCGCGGCCTGATCGGGCATATGAGCATGCTGCTGCAGGGAAACGGTCCTGTCAGCGGCAATATCGATGATTATCGCAATCCCGGCACACTGGCGGATTTCCTTGCCCAGAATATGCACATTACCCATGAAAAGAAACAGATGATCCTGGAAACGATACAACCCTTGCGTCGTCTGGAAAAAATGAACGATATCATTGAGTATGAGATCGACGTGCTGGAAGTAGAGTCACAGCTTCAACGCCGTACACAGGGCCGCATGATGGCTGCGCACCGGGAAAGCATCCTTAGGGAGCAGATGCGTACCATCCAGCAAGAACTGGGTATGGATGAAGAACAGGAAGCGGAATCTGAATACGAAGAGTATAAAAAGAAGATCGAAGCTCTGAGCGCTTCCGATGAGGTTAAGGAGAAGCTCATGAAGGAACTGGGCCGGCTCAGCCACCAGGGTATGGGTTCCTCCGAAGGGGCCGTGCTGCGCACCTATCTGGATAAAGTACTTGAGCTGCCGTGGGGCAAGCTGACCGAGGACGTCATCAGTGTAGAGAACACGAGGAAGATCCTGGATGAGGACCACTATGGGCTTCAAAAGGTGAAGGAGCGGATTCTGGAGTTCGTGGCGGTACGTCAGCTTGCGCCGGATATGAAAGGCGCGATCATCTGTCTGGTTGGTCCGCCGGGAACCGGCAAGACCTCCATCGGCATGAGCATTGCCCGAGCCATGAACAGAAAGCTCAGCCGCATCAGTCTGGGCGGCGTCCATGATGAAGCGGAGATACGCGGGCATCGAAAGACCTATGTAGGCGCTATGCCCGGTCGGATCATGAATGCCATGGCCCAGGCGGGAAGCTCCAATCCTGTGCTTCTTCTGGATGAAGTAGACAAGCTGGGTACCGATTACCGGGGAGATCCTTCTTCTGCGCTCCTGGAAGCTTTGGATTCTGAGCAGAACCACTCCTTCCGAGACCACTATCTGGAGGTCCCCTTCGACCTGAGCAACGTGCTTTTTATCACCACGGCAAATACGACTTCTACGATTCCGCGGCCCTTGCTGGACCGCATGGAGGTCATTGAGCTCAGCAGCTATACCGATGAGGAAAAGCTACATATCGCAAAGGATCATCTGCTTCCGAAGCAAAGGCAGAAGCACGGACTGAAAGCAAAACAGCTCCGTGTTTCCGATCCGGTCCTCCGCGCGATCATCACGGGATGGACGCAGGAATCGGGCGTGCGAACGCTGGAGCGGGAGCTCGGCGCGCTTTGCCGTAAGGCAGCGATGAAGCTTGTGGAAGGAAACCGGGATACCGTCTCCGTCACGTTGAAGGAGCTGGAAGACTATCTGGGTGTCCGGAAATACAAGCCGGAGGAAAAGCGGAGAGAGGATACCGTCGGGCTTGCCCGCGGTTTGGCCTGGACCAGCGTCGGCGGAGTGACGCTGGATGTGGAAGTCGCCGTGATCGACGGCACCGGTATGCTGAGACTTACAGGAAACCTGGGCGAGGTGATGAAGGAATCCGCAGCTGCCGGTTTGGGATATATCCGCAGTCGAGCTGCCATTCTGGGCATCGATCCTGGGTTCTACCGCACAAAGGATATCCTGGTGCATTTTCCGGAAGGCGGAGTTCCGAAAGATGGCCCCAGCGCCGGTATCACCATGACACTTGCCATGATATCCGCGCTCACCGGAGCGAGAGTTCGGGGCAATATCGCCATGACAGGGGAGATCACTCTGCGCGGCAGGATCCTGGCCATCGGCGGATTGAAGGAAAAGACCATGGCCGCCCTGCGTTCCGGCACGGACACTGTGATCATCCCCAAGGAGAATGAGCCGGACCTTGCTGAGATCGATCAGGATGTCCGCAGCCGTTTGAAATTCATCACAGCCTCCCATGTGGATGATGTTCTGCATATCGCCTTGGATTTTACGGGCGTAAAACCCTGGAGGCCGGAAAAACAGCCGGAGCAGCCGCTGCTGCCCGTACCTGCACCGGAACCGGAAAAGCAGTCGGAGAGGATCCTGGCCAACTGAGACAAACCTGACGGCTCGGGAATAGAATGGAGCGGAAAGACCGTGCGGTGACGCACGCAGGCGCTGTCGCGCCTGCGTCCGGCCGCCGGTCTTCCTTCATTTGGAACAAGGGAGGAAGCTCCATTGAAATATGCCTATGTTGGCTTGTATACACTTACAGATGCGCAGCGTGCCAGGGATTCGCTGAAACGAAGCAAGCTTCGCAGCATCGTAGTCCGAATGCCTTCCGGCCCCGGCGTCAGCTGCGCCTACGGAGTAAAGCTGCGGCAAAGCGATGCGTCGGAAGCGCTGCGGCATTTGGAAGCGGCAGGCTTTCACCTGGGAAAGACGGTATATCGCAGCGAAGGCAGGATTGCGGACCGTGATATACTTTGACAATGCGGCAACTACCCTGATAAAGCCGCATAGTGTTGCGAAAGCGGTGTCCGCCGCCATCGGAAAGCTGGGCAGCCCGGGACGGGGAGGTCATGCAGCGGCCATGTCGGCGGCAGAGGAGGCCTTTGCCTGCCGCAAACTGGCGGGGGAGATGTTTGGCGCGCCTGACCCAACGTGCGTCGTTTTCTGTATGAACGCGACCCACGCTCTGAATCTGGCAATTAAAAGCATAGCGAAAACCGGGGACAGGGTAGTGATCTCCGGTTACGAGCATAACGCGGTCCTGCGTCCGCTGAACGCCATCCGCGCCAGAATCGCAGTAGCGGCAGCTCCGCTGTTTCAGCCCGAAGCGGCGCTGGAAGCCTATCACCGCGAGCTCTGTGAGGATACGCGGCTTGCGGTGGTGAATCATGTTTCCAATGTATTTGGCGCGGTGCAGCCCTTGGAGGAAATCGCTGCATTATGCAGGAACCGGGGAGTACCCCTGATCGTGGATGCTTCTCAATCTGCAGGAGTGCTGCCGTTGGATCTGAAGAAGCTGAATGCTGCTTTCGTCGCCATGCCGGGGCATAAAGGCCTCTACGGTCCGCAGGGTACCGGAATCCTGATTTGCGGCGCTCCGGCAAAGCCATTGCTGGAAGGGGGAAGCGGCAGCGATTCCAGAAACCTGCATATGCCGGATCAGCTTCCGGAACGTCTGGAAGCGGGAACGCTCAATATGCCCGGTATCGCAGGGCTCTATCAGAGCCTGCGCTTTGTCAAACAAAAAGGAATTGCTTCGATTCTGGCAAATGAGCGCAGGCTGGTTGCCCTTGCGGCCTCGCTGCTCCGTGAGCTCCCGGAGATTGAACTGTATGTATCGGAAGACCCCGGTTTGCAGACCGGAGTATTATCCTTCCGTGTTCACGGGGAAGATCCCGAATTGACTGCGGAGAGGCTTTCACGGCGGGGCGTAGCTGTCCGTGCAGGACTGCACTGCGCACCGCTTGCCCATGATACCGTTGGCAGCGACGGTACCGTGCGTCTCAGCTTTTCCGTCTACAATACCGCCGATCAGGTACGGAGATTTGCCGCGATACTGAAAGAAAACTTGAGATGATTTGAACAATTCGGCTTGTAATGCCCTGACAGATAAGATATAATATAGGATAGCACAATAGGCAAAGTATGGCTTTTCGGATGGAGGAAGCAGAATGATCCTGAACGGCTTTCTCGATATTGTCAGGACGATCCGACTGAACGACATCATCGATATGGCGATCATGGCGTTCGTCTTTTACAAAGTCCTGTATTTTTTGGCGCGGACAGGCTCTGGCCGTGTCCTTCGAGGCATCCTGCTCCTGGTAGTGATGCTGCTTTTGGCAAGGGCTCTGGATTTATACGTCGTCAATTATGTTTTTGGGAAGACGTTTGAGCTTGGCATTCTGGCGCTGCTTGTCATATTTCAGCCGGAGATTCGTTCCCTGCTTGAAAAGATGGGCGGCATTACGAAGTATATTCCCGGGCGAAACAGTCCTAAGGACGTGGAGAATGCAATCACCCAGGTGGTGCTTGCCTGCAGGGATCTGTCCGAGTCAAAAACCGGAGCGCTGATCGTTTTCGAGCGGGACAATACGCTGGATGAACCGATCAAAACGGGCACCCTGATCCATGCTGACGTGAAGTCGGAGCTGCTGAAGAACATCTTCTATCCCAACACGCCTCTGCATGACGGCGCTGTGATCATCCGCGGCGGACGAATCGAAGCGGCCAGCTGCATGCTTCCGCTGACCAAGCAGACCCACCTAAGCCGCGAGCTCGGCATGCGGCACCGTGCGGGCATCGGGATGAGCGAAGCCTCTGACGCAGTCGTCGTGGTAGTAAGCGAGGAGAGCGGATCCATCAGCGTTGCAGTGGAAGGCATTCTGAAGCGTCACCTGACAGAGGAAACCTTTGAGCGGATCCTGAAGAACGAGCTGCTGCAGGATCAGGAAGAGAAGCAGTCAAGGCTGCGTGCATTTGCCCAAAACGTGTTCATGAAGGATAAGAATGATGGCCGTAATTGACAAGATCATCAGAAGCAAAAGCTTCTATATTGTGATCGCCTGCGTGGCATCCATTATCCTGTGGATGTATGTGGCAAGCTACGAGAACACAACGCAGTCGGTCACGCTCTCCGGGCTGGAAGTAAAGTATATCGGCGGCGAGGATATCCTGAAGGATCGGAACCTGCTGGTGACTGACAAGGATATGCAGGATGTTACGCTGACCTTCCTTGTCAAGCGAAGCTTGGTCACCCAATTGACCAATGAGACCGTGCACGTCAGCGTGGATCTCCGGGATATCCGCAGCAGCGGAGAATTTGACCGCGTTTATACCATCAGCTATGATAACGTGGACGAGGAGGATGTGATTGTCACTCGCCGCATGCCCGAATATGTGAAGGTGAATATCGATCGCCTGGATGTTAATCCGGAGGTCGTCGTCCGCGGAGTCTTCGACGGGACCGTTGCCGAAGGCTTTATGCGTGAACCCATCGTTTATTCCCCTGAAACAATCGAGGTCAGCGGTCCGGAAAGCGTCATCTCCAAGATCGCCTTTGCCAAGGTGGTGATCGACAGGGAAAACCTGAGCAGAACGGTCAGCGGTGTAGTCGAGTTTTCGCTGGTGGATCGGGACGGACAGACCATTGACAGCTCAGAAATCACGACCTCGGTGAATGAGATTCAATACACGATCCCCATCGTCAAGGTAAAAGACGTAGGCCTGACGGTAAATCTGCTGAATGGAGGCGGCGCTACGGAAGACGATGCCGTGGTCCGAATAGAGCCGGCGACGATCTCCGTCTCCGGTGATGCGGAGATTCTCAGCAGTATCAATCAGCTGCAGTTGGGTACCATCGACCTCGCTTCCTTTGCCCAATCAACGACGGAAACCTTTGCCATCGTTTTGCCCAATGGAGTAAACAGCCTTTCGGGGGAAAAGGAGGCAACGGTCACCGTATCCATCAAAGGACTTTCAACGAAACGAGTCATCACAACAAATATAAAATTCATAAATGTATCCGACGGTTATATCCCGAGGAATATCACGCAGTACAAGGAAGTCCTGATCCGCGGCCCAAAGGAGATCCTTGATCTGATTGACGGAAGCAATATCCGAATCGTCGGCGACCTGACGGATATCGGAAACGCTGTGGGTCGCTACAGCGTTCCGACCACGGTTGAGATTCTGGGTTATCGTGAAGCCGGCGTGATCGGGGATAACTACAACGTAGTCGTTTCCCTGGAAACCGCAGCGCCGGAGGAAAGCAGTGAGGAGTCCGAAGAACCGTGACACAGAATGCCATTGTTGAGAGACTGGCAGATAACGGAGATGCCTTGGTGCGGGTGTTTCAGAAGTCTGCCTGTTCCCATGACTGTTCAACCTGCGCAGGTATTTGCGGGGCGAAAAGGAGCATCACGGTTCAGGCCCGTAACCCCCTGAATGCGGGACCGGGAGATCTGGTAACCGTCGAGACCGGAACAGGCCGCATCCTGCGGGCGGCTGCGCTGGTTTACTTGCTGCCTCTGGCCGTCCTGCTTCTGTGCTGCGTACTTTGCTATAGCCTCGGGGGCAGTGAGACCTTGCAGGCTCTGGCTGCCTTGGGAGGTCTGCTGCTTGGCTGCGCCGGTGCCGCAGCATTCAACCGCTTCATACGAAGAGATCAGCCGATGGAGTATACCATCATCAATATTAACGAGGAGCAGAAAGAATAGGACTATGATCAGCAGCATGACAGGTTATGGGACGGCTGCGGGCACAAGCGGGATGCTGACCGTTACCGTGGAACTCAAGAGTGTGAATAATCGCTTTTTGGATACTTCGGTTCGCCTGCCCAGACTTTATTCCTTTGCGGAGGAAGCGCTGAAAAGCGCTGTCCAGCAGCGATTGATCCGCGGTAAAGTAGATGTATTTGTCAATATCGACGCAAGCAAGGACGACAGTGTCGTGATTCGTCTCAATGAGCCGGTACTGAAAGCCTATCGTTCAGCTTTTGCTGAGATGAACGAAAAGTACCAGATCAACGATGATGCCGGAACAGCTGCTTTCAGCCGGCTTCCGGATCTGTTTATTGTTGAGAAGAAGCAGGTCGACGCCGACGCTTTCACTGCAGATCTGTTGAAGATTACGGAGGATGCTCTGAATGTGATCTGCGCTATGCGGGCGAAGGAGGGAGCCCGACTCAGCGACGATATCTGCGGTAAACTGGATGAATTGGAAACGATGCGGCAGTTTGTTTCCCGCCGATCCCCGGAATCGGTCAGGGAATACCGTGAAAGGCTTTTGAATAAAATGCGGGAAGTTCTGGAAAGCAGCGACGTGGATGAGGGGCGGATCCTTACGGAGGCGGCTCTATTTGCCGATAAGGTAGCCGTGGATGAAGAACTCGTCCGTCTGGACAGCCACATCCACCAGTTCCGGGAGCTTTTGAGTACTGGCGGCGCCATTGGACGCAAGCTGGATTTTCTCATTCAAGAGATGAACCGAGAGGTCAATACCATCGGTTCGAAATGTACGGATTTGGAGATTACGAAAACTGTTCTGGAAATGAAATCCTGCATCGAGAAGATCAGAGAACAAGCACAGAACATCGAATAACGGGGGCATACATGAGGCTTATCAACATAGGCTACGGGAACATGGTGTCTGCCGGCAGGGTCGTCGCGATCGTCAGTCCGGAATCCGCGCCCATCAAGCGGATGATTCAGGATGCGAGAGACAGCGGCAGCCTCATCGACGCGACTTACGGACGCAGGACACGCGCAGTGATCATTGCCGACAGCGGGCACATCATTCTGTCTGCGATCCAACCGGAAACCGTATCGAACCGGATCATCGGCGCTTCCGACGCGCAGATCGGGACGGAGGAATTGGAGGAAGAAGAGGAATAATGGTGGGAAAGCTCTTCATAATCTCGGGCCCGTCCGGTGCCGGGAAAGGCAGTATCGTCAAAAAACTGCTGGCGCGGGACAACACTCTGTATTTTTCCGTTTCTGCCACGACCCGCCCGAAGCGGGACTATGAGGAAGACGGGCGGGAATACTTTTTTGTTTCCCGTGAAGAATTCCTGGACAGGATAGAAAAGGGGCAAATGCTGGAATGGGCGGAGTTTGCCGGTAATTACTACGGCACGCCTGCCGGACCGATTGACGAAAAGCTTCAGGCAGGCTGTGACGTCGTTCTGGACGTGGAATCGCACGGGATGTATTCCGTAAAAGCCCTGCGGCCCGGAGCGGTGACCATCTTCGTCTATCCGCCTTCCTTTGCCGAGCTTGAGAAGCGCCTTCGCGGAAGAAATTCAGAATCGGAAGAGCGGATCCGGAACCGATTGGAGCAAAGCAGGGTGGAGTGCACCCGTGCAGGGGACTATGACTATATCATCATCAACGATGATTTGGATACCGCAGCGGCGGAAGCCGCTGCGATCATGACTGCTGAAAAATGCAGAACCATTGAGAGACTGCATATCTTGAAGGAGGACAAAACCTTATGATGCTGTATCCTTCCATGGCTTCACTGCTTAAACGCATTGACAGCCGCTATCTGCTTGTGAATGTGATTGCCAAGCGATCCCGGGAAATCTCCGAGGAAGCGGAGCAGAATGACGAACACCTGGAAAAGAAGCCTGTCTCCGTAGCCATCGATCAGCTTGCCAAGGGCGAATACACGGCGGTTCCAGCCAAACACGAGGCTGAGTAAAGAATGATTGCCCGGGTAGCCCTGTCCGGCGCTGTTTTCAGCATCGACAAGCTGTATGACTATCTGGTGCCAACAAAGCTGGAAGGTGAAGCCGCCCCGGGTAAGCGCGTCAGTGTGCCCTTTTCCAAGGGCAATCGCAGACAGGAGGGCATGATTTTTGCCCTGGCCGACCGCAGCGAAGTCCGAAAGCTTAAGCCCATCGACGCTTTTCTGGATGATGCTCCGATCCTTGATCCGGACAGCCTGAAGCTGGCCGGCTGGATCCGGCAGCGCTGCTTCTGCACCTATTACGACGCGATCAAAGCAATGCTGCCCGCCGGTATCTGGCTGAAGGCGGACGAAATTTGCTCTCTTTGCAATCCTGCTGATAAGGAGGCGGCATATGCAGCGGCCTCCGGTGATCCGAATGCCGAAGCTCTTTTGGACGTGCTTTACAGCTTTGACGGCAGCTGCAGTATGAGTGTCGTACGCAGCGCACTGGGCGCCGATGCTGTGTCTGCGGCAGCAAAGCTCACTGAGGCGGGTATCCTGCAGCAGAGCGCGGAACTGAAAAAAGCAGTGAATGATCGGACGGCGACTCTGGCCAGTCTGACGGTATCAGCGGAGGAAGCGCTGGATATTTCCAAACGGAAAAAGAAAAGCGCTCCGCAGCAATCAGAGCTTTTGCGTCTGCTGAGCGAACTGGGTGAGACGGGAACAAAGGAACTGTGCTATTTCACAGGAGCAAAGATGAACAGCATACGCCTGCTGGAAAAAGCCGGCCTGATCTCCCTGAGACAGCAGGAAGTATTCCGCCGGCCCGATTACTGTCCGGATGAAAAGCCAAGGATCACGCAGCTGAACGGGGAACAGCAGAAAGCTTACGAGGGCCTGCGTGATTTGCTGCGGGAAGGAAAAGCCAGCGCGTCTCTCCTCTATGGCGTGACGGGCAGCGGGAAAACCGCCGTTTATATCCAGCTCATCCGGGATGTACTGGATGCAGGGCGGCAGTCGCTTGTCCTTGTACCGGAGATATCTTTAACGCCGCAGCTCGTATCCGTTTTCTATAACCATTTCGGGGACCGTGTGGCGGTGCTCCACAGCTCTCTAACCGTAGGTCAGCGTTACGATGAATGGAAACGCATTCGAAATGGACTTGTAGATGTTGCTGTGGGCACACGCAGTGCAGTTTTTGCACCATTTCATAACCTCGGCCTTATCATATTGGATGAAGAACAGGAAAGCACATATCAGTCAGGGAATTCCCCCCGGTATCATGCAAGGGAAGTCGCCAAGTATCGCTGCGTACAGCAAAACGCAATGCTGCTTTTGGGTTCCGCTACGCCCTCAATTGAGAGCATGTATGAGGCAAACAGGGGAGTGTATCATCTGTTCTGTCTCCGCGGGAGATACAATACCCGGCCATTGCCCCAGGTCATCATCGCGGATATGAAACGAGAACTGGGAAAAGGCACCGGCAGCATCGGTATGATTCTTCGCCGCGAGTTGGAAGATAACTTCAGCCGGGGCGAACAGAGTATCCTGTTTCTGAACCGGCGCGGCACCAGCAGTCTCGTTCATTGTCCGGAATGCGGTTATGTGTATTCATGCCCCAACTGCAGCGTGAAGCTTACCTATCATGCGGCTAACGGCCGCCTTATGTGCCATTTCTGCGGCCATTCTCAGCCAATGGAGAAGCGCTGCCCTGAATGCGGCGGGGTTCTGAGCTTCGGAGGACTGGGTACGCAGAGAGTGGAGGAAGAGCTTCGCGAGCTGTATCCCGGGCGTGAGATCCTGCGTATGGATACAGATACCGTATCTGCCGCGCATCCGCATGAAGAACTGCTGAAGCGCTTTGAGCAGGAAAGGATCCCCCTCCTGATCGGCACTCAAATGGTGACGAAGGGGCTGAATTTCGAGAATGTAACGCTGGTAGGCGTCCTTTCCGCAGATCAGTCCCTCTATGCGAGCGATTATCGGGCACAAGAGAGGACTTTCAGCCTCATTACCCAGGTAGTGGGGCGCGCGGGACGCGGCAGCCTCACTGGCAGGGCAGTGATCCAGACGTATACGCCTGAGAGCGAAGTCATTCGCTGTGCCGCCCGACAGGATTACGATGCGTTTTACACATCTGAAATCCAGACCAGGCAACTGCTCAAGGTTCCGCCCATCCGCGCGCTGTATGCCATTACGGTGACCGGCAGTGATGAAGCTCTTGCCCTTCGCTGCGTAACCGAGCTTAAAAACGCATTGAAAAATGCGGTCCGTGATTGGCAGGATGTCCGCGTCCTCGGACCGGCACCTGCCGGCGTCCTTCGTGTGAATGATCGCTTTCGTTACCGGATCATGCTGAGCTGCGCTCCCTGCAAGGAAGCGAGAATGTTGATTTCGGCCGCCCTTCGGCAGTATTCCGCGGATAAACGTTATCGAAATCTGGTGCTCTACGGGGATGTGGATCCTCTGGAGTGAAACAATTACAAGTGAGGTAAACCATGGGAATCCGAAAGATCATTAAAAAAGGGGATATCAGTCTGAAAAAAACCAGTCGTCCCGTTACGGAGTTTAACGCAAGACTCAAGATCCTGCTGGACGACATGCAGGATACCCTTGCAGAAGCCAACGGAGTCGGTCTTGCCGCTCCTCAGGTCGGCGTACTTCGGCGCGCCGTCCTTGTTGCGGATATCAGCGGCGAAGAACCGGTGGTCTATGAACTGGTAAACCCGGAGATCGTCTCATCGGAAGGTGAGCAGATCGGTCCGGAGGGCTGCCTGAGCCTGCCGAATATCTGGGGTATCGTTACGCGGCCTGAAAAGGTGAAGGTACATGCTTTCGACAGAAATGGCGAACCCTTTGAGCTGGAAGCCGAGGGCCTTCTTGCCAGAGCCTGCTGCCATGAGATCGATCATCTGAACGGGATTCTCTTCGATTCCATCGCCGATCGTTTCCTCAGCGACGAAGAGATCGAAAAGATGAGCGCGGAAGAATGAAAATTCTGTTTATGGGCACCACGGATTATGCCGTGGCCTGCCTGGATGCAGTTTGCCAAGCGGGATATGATGTCGCTGCCGTATGCACGAAGCCGGACAGGCCAAAGAATCGAGGTATGAAGCTGGCTTTCAGCCCGGTAAAGGAATATGCTTTGAAGGCCGGTATACCGATCCTGCAGCCGGAAACTCTGAAAACGGAAGAATCCGTCTCCAGCCTGCAGGCTGTAGGAGCGGATATCTTTGTTGTCGTGGCCTATGGGAAGCTGCTGCCCCGAAGCGTACTGGAACTGCCTGCCCTGGGGTGCATCAATGTCCATGGATCCCTTTTGCCCAAATACCGCGGGGCAGCGCCTATTCAATGGGCAGTACTGAATGGGGATAAGGTCACAGGCGTATCTGTCATGTATCTTGCTGAAGGCATGGATTCCGGCGACGTGATCGATCGGGCTTCCCTTGAGATCGGGGAGTATGAGAGCTTTGGCAGCGTCTACGAACGAATGAAGACCCTGGGGGGGAACCTGTTGGTGAATACGCTGCCCCGCTTTTCTTCCGGCAGAGTCGCCGCTGTTCCGCAAGCAGAGTCCGAAGCGACCTATGCTCCGCCGATCCTGAAAGAGCACACAGTGATCAACTGGGAATGGAGTGCCAAGACGGTCAGCAGCCGGATCTGCGGCCTTGACCCCAAGCCCGGTGCCCGTGCAGTGATCTGCGGAACAGAATTCAAAGTCTTTTCTCCCGAGGTCACCGGCAACGAGACTGCGCTTTCACCTGGAGAAATCACCGCCCAGCAAAGGGAAGGGCTGGAGGTCGCATGCGGCGACGGACACACGATACTGATTCGGGAACTGCAGGCACCGGGCGGAAAACGGATGCGCGCTGCAGATTATCTCCGTGGCCATAAGCTGCCATGAGGGCAAGAGAAGCTGCGGTCCAGGCACTCCTGGCCTGCGAAAAACGCGGCGCATGGTCGGATGCGTACATCAACGGGCTCTTTTCCAGGGAAGTGCCGGATCGGAGGGAGAGAGCGCTGGCTTTTCGTATCTGCGCCGGAGTTCTCCAAAACAGGGAAGCATGCGACTGGTATCTGCGGGCATATATCAAGGGAAGACTGCAGAGCGTGGTCTGTGCGATCCTGCGCAGCGCGGTCTATCAGATCGCATTTATGGATCGTATTCCTGTATCTGCAGCGGTCAATGAATCGGTGGAACTGACAAAGCGTCTCGGAAATCCCGGGGCAGCGCGATTGGTCAATGCCGTTCTCCGCCGCATGACCTCGAATGCGCTGCCGCCGCTGCCGCAGGGAGACGATGCGAAAAGCATATCTGTCCGCTTCAGCCATCCGGAACCATGGGTCGTCTATTTTCTAAACCTGCTGGGGACGGAAAAGACGAAGGCGCTGTTAAGTCTGAACAATCTTCCTGCGGCGATCAGCTTCCGGGTCAATCAGCTGAAGGCTACTCCGGAGGAAGCGGCAAGGGCATTGGAAGCCGAGGGGATCTCCCTTCATCCCGGTATAATGGACGGCTTTTTCACAGCGGAAGCAACCGGGGACATTACAGCCTTGCAGGCATTCCGGGACGGATTCGTCACGGTACAGGATCAGGCAGCCGCACTGCCGGTTTTTGCTGCATCATCCGAGCCCGGGATGCAGGTGCTGGATTGCTGCGCCGCCCCC
>JAEEGL011897601.1_pt1 | contig 15549 bp, 10 predicted proteins | sample 9134231 | NCBI WGS metagenome assembly JAEEGL01 (sample SAMN16246548, study PRJNA631951) | gut metagenome | biome: gut microbiome; feature: rumen; material: fiber-attached | host: Bos | place: Iran: Karaj | collected 2018-10
GGAAATTGCATTCTGGCGGAGCCAGCGGGGTGTGGTCTGTGCCGAGGCTGCGACCGAGAGCAGCGCGGCGAGAAGGGTCGTAATAATTCTCATATCGCGAATATACGAAAATAATTGAGTATTTTTGTAAGACATGCCAGTAAGCACGCGCATAATAGTCCTGAATACCACCAAGGTAGGCGACAAAAGCCTGGTGATTCACGCGCTCAGCCGTGAACTGGGGCGAAGGAGTTTCATTGTTAGTGCCGGCGGCCGTACTGGCATGGCATACTGGCAGCCCCTCTCGGTGCTCGACTGCGAGGTGATTGAAAATCCCAAGTCGGATCTCTGGCGGCTGCACGGAGTGTCGGCGGTGTATCCTCTGACCGGGCTTCGGGGCGACGTGGGCAGGTCCGCCGTTTGTATGTTCATGGCAGAAGTACTCTATCGTGCCGTTCGCGAAGGTGCCGAGCCCGAGCTTTACGACTGGTGCGAAAAGAGCATCCTCACTCTGGATGCTTTGAGCGGTTCATACGCCAACTATCATCTCCGCTGGCTTCTGGATCTTTGCAGCGCCATGGGATTCACGCCGTCAGTTGAAGACTTGGCGCCCTTTGCTGAAGAACATCTGCGGGATATGGCCGGACTGCTGGGCCCCTGCGATGAGGCCCTGTTGCTGCCCTTAACGGGCAAGGCCCGCAGCGAAATCGCCGGGGCCCTGCTGGAATATCTTTCCACCCATCTGGAGTACCGCCTGAACATCCGTTCCCTGGCGGTGCTGGGGGAATTGTTCTAACGAGTCTTTTTCTGTGAGAAAAGCCAGGGAAGGAAGTCCGCCTCGGTGACGGCCGGATCCCATGAGTTGTGGCCTATGCCCGGGTACTCGCGGTACTGCACATTCACACCGCAGGCGCTGAGTTTCCGGTAAGCCTGGCGGCTGTACTCGAGAGGGACGATGTTGTCTGCATCTCCATGACAAATCCTCACGGCGGATTTGATGTCGCCGGTAAGACGGTCGATATTGATGGCTCCGCAGATGGGAACCGCTGCCGCGAACTTGTCGGGATGACGGGCGATGACATCCCAGGTGGCCATTCCACCCATAGACAGGCCCATGATGTAGAGCCTGCGTGTATCCACAGGGTGCGTAGCGGCGAAATCGTCCACCAGCTGCATCACAGCCTGCATAAGCGCCGTTTCGGGAAAGTCTTCGGGCATATCCCAGATGGTGAATCCAGGCCTGGACTCATAGGCCCAGTAGCCGTCGGCGGGACACTGGGGCATCAGCACGTAGCAGGGATACTTTTCCCGGTTCACAGGATTGGTAAAAACCCGCGAGCAATGGATGAGCTGGCGAAGATTGTCGCTCCCCCTCTCGCCCGCACCGTGCATGAAGAGCACCAAGGGATAAGCCTTGCCCTTTTTCACCGCGGCCGGTTCGAGATAACGGTAAAGGAGGGTGTCGGCGCCGTCGTTGAAGACGGTGAATGCCGGCTGATAATCCGCCGGAGCCTCGGCTGTCTGTTCGGCCTTAGGGGCGCAGGAAGTGGCAAGCGCCAGCAGGGCCGCGACGGTAACAAGCAATTGGATTCTTTTCATCAGAAGAGTTTTTTGTCTACCGGAACATCACCTGTCTTCACGAGAGGAGTTATGGCTGGATACTTCTTTCCGGTCTTGGTAATGGCTTTTTTGTAAAGGCCTTCCCAATCATTACCCGGATCCTTCTCGGCGAGCCTGTCCAAGTACTCTTTCGCCTTGTCCTTGTTCCCGAGACGGGCATAAAGCACCGCATCCATCCAGTCCTCGGTACGCTCGTCCACGAGGTTGTCGTACGGGCGGCCGACTCCGAGGCTTTCGGGCCATTTGCGGGCCTCTTCAACCTTGGCCAGAGCCGCCTTGACATTACCCTTGTCAGCGAGGGAGGCTGCAAGATGCAGTTTCACATTCCTGTACAGCACGCGACTTCCGCTTTGACCCTCGAAGGGAAGGATGCGGATATTGTCCAGAACCTTTTCCGCCTTTGCATAATCGCCGGCAGCTATGAGGGACTTGGCATAGGTGTCACCCACATGGAAGTTGTCCTTATTCTTGTTATAGTACTTGCCTGTGAGTTCCACCGCCTTGGCATAATTGCCTTCGTCGTAGTACTTCTTTGCAAGGTTATTCCGGAATCTCCACTGTGCCGGATCCAGATTGAACGCTTTCTGGAGGTCGTCGCGGCTTCCGGTAAGAGTTGCGCGATAGGCGTAATAAACCGCACTGCCGGTGTTCTCATCGTCCATCAGGGCAAGCGCTCCAGCCTTGTCGCCAAGAGCATCTTTCAGCATGGCAAGAAGGTACTTGCTCTTCCAGCCGCCACCATTCTCCACCGCCCAGGCCAACACTTCGGCCGACAGGACACGGGACGGGAACACCAATTCCATCGGCTCCGATTCGGCTGCCGTGATAAGGGAGGCGTCTTCCTTGAACCAGGCCTTCCAGAGGGCCAGAAGGATATCGCCCTGCTGCGCAGCTTCCAGCACCTTGAGGGCCTTGTCGTCCAGACCGAGCTTATGGAAGAACTCCGCAGCTTCATAGTAATTCTGGAGTTTGAGTTCTTCGAAGATCGATGCGTCAAGGGCTTCGGGAGTCATCTTGCCGGCAAGCATACTCTCGATGTCGGGGAAATGGCACAGCGGGTCCAGCGCAGCTATCTTGTCCAGATACTCCTGTTTCGGAGAAATCTGGTAAAGAATCTGATAAGCGGAGATGTTGTTGGCGTTGCCCACGAGGCTCTTTGCCGCGTATTCAGCCGCGAGCTCCTCTTCCCCGGCCTTGAAATGAATCTGGGCCAGACGGGTACAAGCTGCGCTGCGGAGCTCGGGAGTGATGGCGGCCATCTCGAAGCGGTCCATCGCGTCGTAGACCTTGCCCAGCGACAGTGCAACCAGGCCGCTGCTGTAGTTAGCAGCAGGGTTGTACTCATCTATGGCAAGCACCTTGTTGAAGCACTCGTAAGCGGCTTCGTAATCCATCCTTCTCGCAAGCAGGAGCCCTTTTATGAGGAGGGCGTCCACGAGCGACGGGTTCAGCGAAAGCGCCCTGTCGGCCTTCTGCTCGGCGGCAGGATATTCCCTCATGCCATACAGGTATCCGGCATGGGCGGCTTGTCCTTCTGCGCTCTGGAGGCTGAACTGGGAGTTTATCGTGTTAGGCCTGTCGGTGGCCTGACTGTCCGAGCAATAAATCTGCTTTCCTGCCACGGTGATTTTGGCAGGGGCCGCACTACATGAAATCCTGTAAGGTTCAGCCGCTTTCAGGGAGCAGTTGGAGGCAAGCAGGACATTGCCCGAAGCATCCAGTATCTCCATCTTTCCGGAAAGGCTGCGAAGCGGATAGATGGAAACCGCGTACTCCCCTGCACTCTCCTCAACGTTCACGACGGCACGGAGAGTCATGTCAGCCACTCCTCCGATTCCCGCGAAAGGCATCCAGTATTCGTTCCAGCCGTCGGAGCCGTAAGGCGTGAAGAGGAACTGCTTGTACGGGGTTTCAACGCTGGAGAGGTCGTTCTGGTTGAAGAGACGGCCGCTCTGAAGCTCGATGTACTGCGGGCGCGTGTCAGTGAGCAGATCAATCCAGATGGTGCCCTGAGCGGACTGCGCCCAGCTGAAGTACTTGCGGCCGAGTTTCTCGTCGCGGAGGGCGTAATGCAGCATGCCGAAGTCTTCCGAAGGCCAGTAAACGCCGAAATAGCCCTTGTGCGAGCCTCCCGGATGGAAGGACTTGTCCATTCCGAAGCGCTGCTCGGAGTAATTGCGAAGGTCGCGTCCTCCATCGAAGGGGAACGGAGTAATGCGCCCGTTATGGCCTATGGTATAGTCTGCCGGGAAGACAATCTGCATGTCTTCCGAAATCTTCACTCCGGAGTTGGCCCAAGTATAATAGGGCTGGTACTCTCCCGAATAGTTGTGCCAGAACGAACGGGTACGCACCCACACCGCATCCTTCGGGAGGTTGATTTCCACCATCCAGCGGCTGCCGGACAGCAGTTCGGTAACACCTATATAGCAGCTCACGCTGCCGTCAGGAAGGGTGGCAGTCTTGAAATCCACAGGGTGGGCGGTAGATGGAGCGTGGCCTATCACACCGTAATTGAACTCAATTCCACCGCTGGTCCACGGGCCGCGCAGGGAGATTTCCCTGAACTTCACCACGTCGTTGTCGTAGAAGAGTTCCTTCCCTTCCCGCTTATCGTATATCGACCATATCTTGCCGCCAATTTCCGGGAAAACTTTCACGCGGAGCCAATCGTTTTCCAGCACCACCATCTTCCAGGTGCGGTCTACGGCATTGAAGGCAAAGTTATTGAACCGGGTGTATGGATACACCCTATCGGTCCTTGCCACCGGGTCCGGATCGGAATAATTGTAAGTGCGCATCACCGTGTCTTTCACAACGACGGTCTGTGCCGCTGAGCCGAAGCACACGAGCAGCAGCGGGATTATCAGGAACTTTTTCATATCGTTATTTCTTGGGACGGTAGTCTCTCAGGGATTCTCCGTAGTACTTTATGAAAGAGATATCCCCATAGGTATTAACATAGTAATCGTCTATCCATGCACCGTAGCAGGTGATGTTGCGTATGCCGAGGGAGGCGTACAGGGCCAGGTCTGCGTCAAAGACCTCCTTACTCCAGCGGACAGGTTTTTGGGGCTTTGTCCACATGCTGAAGAGGGAATCATCCAGCCAGTATTCCAGCACCTGTGCGTTTTCCGCGCCGAACCAGGCGAGGTTGTCCTTGAGCATCTGCACATATTCACCATTCTTCCATGTGGGCCTGTCCGGCCAGATGGCATCGCTGTCCGTGAGCGGCCTTTCGTGGCAACGGTCGATGGGAGCGTACTCCAGGAAGATGCCTTCGGCCGGCTTTACGCAGGTGGGTGCGGGGGTGGTCTTGTCATAGGCAAGGTGCGCGAGCATGGCTTCCGGGTCGATTTCACGGAGGCCCTTGATCATGGCGTTTTCAAACAAGAGTCCCTGGTCGGCCAGATTCATCTTTTCACATTCCGGGCAGTGGCACTTGTCGCCGCCGTCGTTGAGCCAGAAGTAGTATTTGTGATTGCTGGGATGGAACTTGGGCTCCATCTTCTTCACATTCTCATACACCGTCTGCAGGGCGCCTTCGGAAGACGGGCAGCCGTTGTAGTCGGGCACGCGCTCCCCCTTTTCGTTCATGCGGAAGTACTCAGGATGCTCGGCGAACAGTTCGCGCGGGAGCATCCAGGTCATGCCATGCTCTTCGTATTCGAAGTCGATGCCCATGTCTATAATCTTCTGCTTGAGCTCGTAGTACTCGGGACTCTGATAGTCCTTGCCGAAGACGCTTATTGTGTTCATGCCGGTTTCTTTCATCATGCCCAACCAGTCGATAATAGACGGGTCGGCGGTGACGTCGTCCCAGGCGACGCAGATTCCGCGCAGCTGGAAGAAAGGCTCGCCGCCCTTCTTTCCCGTAGCGCAGGAAGCGCACAGCAGAACGGCGGCAGCGAATAAGATGTGTCGGATTACTTTCATTGTCTATTCTTTTCTGAAATCACGAAGTCCGTCGGCGTATTCTATGAGGAAATCGGGGAAACCGAACTTCTTGACATATTTGGGGCCGACATACGCACAGTAGCATGTGATATGCCTGATACCATATTTTGCGTAAGTTTTGAGGTCGTCCAGGAACACCTTGTTATTCCAGGGAACAGGCTTGAGGTTGGATGCGTCCCATGAACTAAACAGGGAGTCGTCCATCCAGTACTCAAGTACCTGTGCCGTATTCTTTGGGAAGACCTTAAGATTCTCCTGGAGAGCTTTGAGGTATTTAGCGTGGGTCCAGCCGCTGTTACCCTCTGTCCATGTTTCCGAAAGGGGATGCTCCCAGTTTCGGTGGAAGGGCGCGAATTCCAGGAAGATGCCTTCGGCCGGAGTGACCTTCGTGGGAGCGTTGGTGGTATTGTTGTAAGCGAGGTGAGCCAGCATCGCGTCGGGATCCAGTTCCTTCAGGGCTTCAATGATCTTGTTCTCGAACATCAGGGCCTGGTCCGATGCCGAATAGTCCTTGCACTTCGGGCAATAGCAAACGTCGCCACCGTCGTCCAGCCAGAAATAATATCTGTGATTAGTTGGCTCGTAGCTCGCTCCCAGACGCTTGGCGTTCAGATACACCTGCTCGAGGGCGCCTTCGGAAGACGGGCATCCGTTGGCGTCTTCCACGCGAACGCCCTGTTTGTTCATCCTGAAGTATTCCGGATGGGTGCTGAACAGGTCGCGAGGCAGGAGGAACGACATCATGTGCTCCTGGAACTCGAACTTCACTCCTATCTTTGCCCCAGCCTCCATATAATCTTTCCATGCTTTGGAGCTCCTGTCCGGACCGTAGATACTGAAGGTGTTCAGTCCGTGTTTTTCGGCAATATCCAGATAATCAATCTCATACGCACTGCCTGGCGCATAAACGTCCGACCAGCCGCAAACCACACCCCTGGTTTTGAACCAGCAGTCGGCGTACGGATCCTCGGGATCCGGAGGAGTGTCCTCGCCGGGCTTGTCTGTATCGTCCGGTTCTGTTTCCTCGCCCATCTTCTCCCATCCGGAGAGAGCTGAATTGCCATGGTTGTCACCCTGGCAGGAGATACCCGTGCAGCAGATCAGCAGCAGCGACAGCACGGTTAAGATTCTTCTGTAAATCATTCTGGTCTATAATCTCTCAGGCCACGGCCATAATCGTAAATAAACTCCGGGAAACCGAAGGTCTTCGTGTAGTAATCGTCTATGTATACGCCGTAGCATGTAATGTTCCTTATGCCCAGAGAGGCATAGGTTTTAAGATCGTCAAGGAAGACGTCGTTATGGAAGGTGAGCTGTTTCTGGGGCTTTTTCCAGCCGCTCACAAGCGAAACGTCCATCCAGTACTCAAGCACCAGTGCGGTTTCAGCCGGGAACACCTCAAGGTTGTCCTTGAGCATGTCCAAATAATCTCCATGGTTCCATCCAAAAGGAAGTCCCGGACGAATTGCGTCCCTCTTTGAAAGGGGTTCCGACCAACTGCGATAGAAAGGTGCGAATTCAAGGAAAATGCCCTCTTCTGGTTTAACCTTCGTGGGAGCCGCAGTGGTTGTGTGATATGCCAGATGTGCGAGCTGAGCCTGAGGGTCGAACTTCCTGAGAGCCTTGATAATATGGTTCTCAAAAATAAGGCCCTGATCGGATGCGGTATAGTCCTTACACTGAGGGCAATGACAGATATCGCCGCCGTCAAAAAGCCAGGTATAGTATTTATGGTTTGTAGGCATGTGGCCTTTGGCGAAAGCTTCCACATTGCCCATCATAACCTCAAGGCCTTCCTGACACGAAGGACAGCCGTTGCCGTCGGGCTTGCGCTCTCCGTTCTCATCCATGCGGAAATACTCCGGATGAGTGGCGAACAGTTCGCGCGGGAGGAGCCAGGTCATCGCGTGGTCTTCATATTCAAAATCGAATCCGGCATCTATCCACTGCTGCTTCAGTTCCTGATACTCAGGACTTGCGTAGTCGTGGCCGCAGATGCTTATGGTATTCATGCCCGTCTCCTTCATGATTTTCATCCAATCGAGTGTTTCCGGATGAATCACGTCGTCCCAGGCAAGCACCACGCCCCTGAGGTTAAAGAAAGGAGTTTCCTCCTTGGGAGCGCAGCCGCAAAGCAGCGCCCCAAGGAAGAAACCCGCTAAGAGTGTATGCTTACTCCGCATAAGCAGGGAGATAAACCATTACAAGTCCGTCTGCTGCAGTGAAGGTAGGTGCGGAGGGAGAAGCTACCTGAGGAATGAGTCCGAGGGCATCCCAGTTGTTCATACCGTCCATAAGCTTGAATCCGAATCCGGCCTTGGCACCCGTCATGAGGAATGCGCTCCTCAGGAACTGGACTTCGATTTCGCCGACTTCTCCGTTAAGAGCGCCCTGTGCGTAAATCTTCGAAGCGTCTCCGCAAAGATCTGCAGTAAGATTGGCAAAGCCACCTGCCCAGAATCCGTTACCGTCATCTCCGGTGTATTTGAGATAGTAAGTCAGGCCAGTAAGATCGTAGAAATCTTCGGTGCTCTGAAGTGAGCCCTCAAGATACCATTCAATACCAGGATTGTTCCAAGGCTTGATAAACGCATAGGTGCCGTCATTGTTGATGGTGTGCAGGTAGCAACCAGTTGCATCGTCACCGTCAGCATTGATGAAGATATCAATAGGATATCCGGTATCGAATCCTTTATCCTTGAACTTGAGATACATATAGACGTATTTGCCGCTTCCAGCAAGCTTCATCTCGTAAACATCCTTGAAGAGTGCGCCATCGGGATTAGTGTAGGTGATGATTGCGGGATCGTTCCAATCATCGAAGACACCGTCGATTTCAATTGCAACAGCGAAAGGATATGCAAGATTGATGGTAACCTCATTCGCCTTTCCGGCAACGCCGTTCTCGATGTCGCCGAGCTTGAGAATGAAGGGATAAATACCGGGTTCGATATTACCGGGAACGGTAACTGTGAGCTCTATTTCCTTCTCGGTGGTACCGGCGGGGATAACAACTTCCGCGGGGAAGGTTACCTCTGCTTTAGATTCTGCATCGGCGACGAGTTTCACCTTTACATCGGCAGTAGTTGCCTTTTCCAGGACGACCCTAGCCTTTGCAGTCTTGTCGGACTTGAACTGGGCATCGGCATAGATGTTCACGGCAGGATTGAAGACATAGGTGTAGTTGATATACACTACCGCGTTCGCAGCTACTTCCGCACCTTCGGCCGAAGCGACCTTGATGGCAGCCTGGTATTCACCGCTCTCGAGGCCCATTGCGTCGGCAGTGACCTCTACGGTCTTTGTGGTTTCACCGGCTGCGATGGTAACCTTCTTGGTGAAGTCCGCGGCGATCTCGGTCTTGCCGTTCTGCACATCGGCCTTGGCGAGCTTAACCTCGATATCCTTTGCCGCAGCTGCGGAAAGGGTAAGGGTGATGTTAGCCTTCATGTCTGCGTTGAAGGTAGCATCTGCGGCGATGGTAAGGGTGGGAGCCTTGTCGGTTTTTTCCTCTTCCTTCTTGCCATCATCGGGTTTCTGGCAGGAATAAAACATTCCCGCTGCAACGAGCATAGTGCTCAAAATAATCAATGCTTTTTTCATAATGTAATGATTGGTTATTGATGATTATGGTTGTAATGTTCAGTTAATCGGCTGTCACTCTCCAGCCCGGGTTCTGCTCAAGAAGCCTGTTCTTGTCGATCTCGCGCTGGGGGATGGGGAACAGATAGTGTTTGGAGGGATCGAAGGTCCTGGTCTGGAACTCGGGATAGGTTATGGTGCCGTCGGCAGCTACCATTACCCTGTGTACCCTCTTGTTGTCCACCTGCTCTGCAATCATCCAGCGGCGCACATCCCAGAAGCGATGGTTTTCGAAGCAAAGCTCGATGCGGCGCTCGTGGCGTATCTTTTCCCTCATCTGATCCTTGGTGAGACCTGCCGGGAGCTCATTCACGTTGGCTCTGCGCCGTATGGTGTTCACGAGTTCGCGGACGCGCGGGGTGGCACCCTCGACCTCGTTCAGTGCCTCAGCGTAATTCAGGTAGAGTTCGCCTGTGCGCATGATAGCGAAGCGACGGTACGTCCAGGTGGCGTTCGTGGTAAGGTTGTGGTTGGGGTCCAGATACTTATTGTTGAAGTAGTTGGTGCGGATAATGGAACCGATATTGATGTTGTCCTTACCGGTTTCAGAGATATCGATCGCACGGCCTTGGAGCATGGCTCCGTTGTACAGTATCACACAGTAGAACCTGTCTTCGCGGCCATCCCACGGATGCGCCGGGTCATAGTCGGTTGCCAGGGGATTCAGTATCTGCTGGTTGTCTTCGGTATAACCGAGCACCGGCACTTCCCCGGACACCTTCATCTCGAAGTCGTCTACCATCTCTTGGAGCGGGCCGTCCACGTTGAACGCACCGTAACCAAGGGGCATTGAGTAGAAATCCCACCAGTAGCACTCCATGTGTTCCGAGTTCTTGGTCCAGATAACCTCTTTCTCGATACCGGTCTTGTTGAACAGGTCGCTGTACTTGAGAGCGAGGGTATGGCCGTTGTCCTCGGCCATCTTGAGGGCCTCGCGGCAGGCGTCTGCGGCTTCCTCCCAGCGCTCGGGATCATTGTCCCTGTTCCAGTATTTGCTGGCCCAGTAGAGCTTTACCTGAGATTTGACCACGGTAGCCACGACAGAAGTGAAGCGGCCGAAGTTGGCATCTTCATGCTTGACCGGGAGATGCTCTATGGCGGAATCCATATCCTTCAACACCTGATTCAGGGTTTCTTCCGCAGTGGCCCTCTTGATGCCCTTTATGGACTCCACGTTACCTGGGTCGAGCACCTGGGTGATAATTGGAACTCCACCCCACTGTTTGAACAGCAGGAAGTAGAAGTAGCCGCGCAGTCCGTAGGCTTCGCCCAGAAGACGCTCCTTACGGTTACTCTTTCCACCGGCGCTCATATCCTCCGGAATGAGGTCGTAGTTCTTGATGAACATGTTGCACCTGCGGATGCACTCGTAGTAGTCCTTCCAGTTGCGTTCCATGGGCATGCGGTTGGGATTCCAGTTGCCCAGGTTGATATCGAACGGGCTGGCCGGATATCCGGAACCCTGCTGGAAGCCGCCTTCATCGGTGGCGTCACCCAGTTTGTAGCGACCGGTAAGGTCTTCGGTATTATACTGATAGTCCGGCAGATAGATGTATGCATTGTCCAGATACTGTTCTGCCGTTTCTATCTTGGAGAACATCTCCTCTTCCGTGAGGTTGTCGCCTGGCGCGCGGTCAAGGAAGTCTTTGGTGCATGCGACTGAAACCGCAGCCGCGAAGGCGAACATCGCTATATATTTCAATGTATTCTTCATAATGCTACAGGTCGAAACGGATACCAACATTCATGATTCTTTGCAGGGGATACGGCAAGGTGCCGCTGCCGGCTGCCTCAGGATCGCGGTCCTTGAGCCAGAGAGTATCCCAAACAGCCACGTTCTGGGCGTTGAGGTAGACCCTGGCGCTCTGCACCTTGATTCTCTGGAGAACTTTCCGCGGAATCGTGTAGCCCAGTTCTATGTTCCTGAGCTTCAGATAGTCCGTCTTCATGATATTGAAGTCGCTGTCCACGGTGTTGTTTGCAGTAGTGTGGGCCACCGGAAGGAGCGCGTCCTTGTTTTCCGGAGTCCAGCGCTGGAGGTTTATGATACTCGAAGGATATACAAAGAATCTTGCCGTTCCGCCGAGGGCGCCGCTGAACATCATGGAGAAGTCAAAGCCCTTGAAGTTCACGCCAAAGGAGAGGCCTCCGGTGAACGTGGGAACGGAAAAGACCTTAAGAGGCACACGGTCGTCGGGGTCGATTACGCCATCTTCGTTCTTGTCCAGATACTTGATGTCACCGGGAATCACGGGACCGAACTTCTGTACCGGGCTGTTGTCTATATCCGCCTGATCCTCGAAAAGTCCGAGCGCATGGTAACCGAGCGAGTAGCCTATTTCATAGCCTCGCAGGTCCTGGTAATCGAAAGCCGGCACAGGCTGGTCGTTTTCCAGAACCTTATTCTTAGCCCACGTGCCCTGGATATTGGTGAAAATGGAAAGGTCGGAAGTAATTCTCTTGTTGAACCTTATCTCCGCTTCAAGGCCATGGTTGAATACCTTTCCGGAATTTCGGGGTGCGACTTCCGCTATACCCACATAATCCGGAACGCTGCCAGCTTCGGTGAGAATATTGTCGCGCATTTCGCGGAAGTAGTCTACCGTGAAGTTGAGAGCATTGTCCTTAAGGATGGAAAGGTCGAATCCCACATTCGTCTTGCGGGCTGTCTCCCATGTAACGTAGGCATTTCCGAAACGGGTCTGGTTGTAACCGCCCGCTGCATTGGTTCCGCCATTGGTGGCTCCAAAATAATAACCGTACGGGAAGATGCTGCCAAGGCCGCCACCGGGACCGAATTCAGTGATAAACAGGAAGCGGTTGCCACCGATCTTGTCGTTACCAACAACGCCATACGAGCCTCTCAACTTGAATATCTTTATCCACGAGGGGGTGTTGAGCCATGGCTCTTCGCTTACCACCCAACCCAGAGAGAAAGCAGGGAACAAACCGTATCGCCTGCCCGGAGGGAAGTTTTCGGAACCATTGTAACCGATATTGCCTTCCACGAAGTAGCGACGTGCCCAGTTGTAGGTGACACGGCCGCTGACGCCCTGATAGGCATACATGTACTCGGAGCTCTGGATGTCCTTTATGGTACGGTTGGCAAGCACCTGGGCGTTTACCTGATGTTTGCCGAACTCGCGGTCGTAGTTGAGCCTCAAGTCCAGATATGTGTACCTTTCGATGTAGGTTCCGGTGCTTGCGGCAAGACGTCCGTTGGTGGTATAGTCCTGGTACACATCTTCACCGTCCACATTCTTTCCCCTGTACCAGTGCGATTCGGAGTATTGGCTACAGGACCGGTTGAGATTGCTGGTGTTCTCGAAACTGAAATACGCCATGACGCTCAGCCCCTTGGTGATGAAATCCAGCTGGTGACGGGCCGAAATTGTGCCGTTCATAACGTTGGAGCCGTTCTTGTAATAACCACTCCTGGTTATAAGGCCGTAGGGGTTGCCGGGCTTGAAAGGAATTTCGAGGGCGCTACCGGCGGCAAGCGTACCGTCCGGGTTGTAAATCGCCTGCGTTCCGGGAAGACGGCTGGTAATCTGACCGAAAATATAGGGGAAACTGATGCTCGGGCCTATCCTGGTTTCCAGACGTCCGGCGAGGTCGATGCGTATGTTAAGCATCTTAGTGGCCTGGAAGTCGATATTGGAACGGAAATTATACCTGTCGTATTTGGACTTCACTCCGTAGTTGGCCTCGAATTCGTCCTCGTGGTTGAGGAGGGTCCCCTGACGGATGTAGCTACCGGAAACGAAGTAATTGATTTTATGCGTCTTTCCTGCGCTGCCGGAGATGTTTACGTTGTACTGGGACTGCCATGAATGGTCTTTGAGAACCACGTCAAACCAGTCAGTATTGGGGTACAGATACGGGTCGGAACCGTCTTTAATGATCTGGAGCACTTCGTCGGTGTAGCGCAGAGGCAGGCCGTCGTTGAAGTCCTGCGCGCGGTTGTAAAGCGCCTGCTCGTAGGAGCTCAATGTCTGCGGAAGACGGATGGGCTGCTGGAGAGCCTGTTGAGCAGTGAAAGATATCTTCGGACGCTCGTCTCCAGAACCGCGCCTGGTGGTTACCACCACAACGCCGTTTGCTCCCTGAATACCGTACAGAGACGATGAAGATGCATCCTTAAGGATTGTGATGGATTCGATTTCATTGGCATCCAGCATATCGAAATCCGACTTGTTGCGCGGCAGACCGTCGATAACAACAAGAGGTGCGCTGGTGCCGTATGTACCGAGGCCTCTGATATACAGCGACGCCGCATCGGCGCCAGGCTCACCGGACGTTTGTACTGTGAAAAGACCAGGCAGTTTTCCGGCCAGGGCGTTGGAGATGTTGGCGACAGGGCTCTGCACCAGTTCTCTGGTCTGGATGGTGGAGATAGCGCCGGTTATGGAGCGCCTCGTCTGGCGGTTGTTCATACCCACCACGACCACCTCTTCAAGCTGGTTGGCCTCGTCGCGAAGAACGATGTTCAGGGTCTGTGAGCCAGAACCAAGCGCTAGCTCCCATTCCTGGTAACCAAGGGACGATACGCACAGGATTCCTCCTTCGCCCGAAATCCCGAGGGAGAAGCGTCCTTCGAAATCCGTTGTGGTTGCGTTTCTCGTTCCCTTAATCCAGACAGCCGCCCCCACGACCGGGCCGCCGTGCATGTCGTAAACGCTGCCGCTTACGGTTTTCTGGTTGACGGAACCTTTGGCCTTTTCCGAGGAGGATTCGCTGGTTTCGTCTTTCGTGATAATCACGATGGAGCCCTTGATTTCGAACTTCAGCGGGGGCCTGATTACCTTCGCCATCACGGAAGCAAGAGGTTCGCTGTTGAGGGCGACACTCACTGCCGGAGCGTTCTCGATATCGGCGGGCTCGTAGATGAATGAGCAGCCCGTCTGTCGTCCGATTTCCTTCAGCACGGACGCAAGCGGCTCATTCATGAACGTCTTGCTCACGGTTTGCGCCGACACAGCCTGGAATAGGGCTGTAATCAGAAACGCAACCGCCACAAATCTTTTCAGAATAGTTTTGTGCATATCAATTATTAGGTTATAGTGATTTTACTATGTACTCCCCTTCTTCCCCTCTCGCCCACCTGATGGGGCAGATGCAGGCCACTGCATCCAGAATATTGGGAATGGATTCCTTTATGTTCAGAATGATGGAAAAATTGTGCGCGGGAAGATTTTCCCGGTTGTAAACTATCTTTTCACCATAAACCGAAGAAATGCGGTCCAGCAATGCGGCTATGTCGATGGATGAATAAACCAGGGAGCCATCCAGCCAGCTTGTGCGCCCCACCACGTCGCCTGTATATTTCAACAGTTTCTCATTTGCTTTGTTGTAACTGAGCAGTTCGCCTGGTTGCATCTGAACCTTCACGGACTCGTTCGAGAAAGAGATGCTTCCCTCCAGCAGCGCGGCTTCCACCACATCCTCTTCCGGATAGGCGCATGCGTTGAACCTGGTTCCGTGGACAGTTATCTCGTTTTCTCCCATTTTGACCACGAAAGGCCTGTTGGGGTTGTGGCGAACATCAAAAAATCCCTCGCCCTCCAGGAATACGGTACGGGCGTCGGTCATGTAACTGTCACTGTAGGAAAGACGAGAAGACGCGTTGAGCCACACTGTAGTGCTGTCCGGAAGCACTACTTTCGTCTGCTCACAGCAACGGGTTTCAACGGAAAAGACATTAGGCTGTGGGGCGTAAGAATCGTGCGTGCCCTTGCACAGCATAACCACGGCAACCACCGCCGCAGCAACGGAAATGCCAATGGATGCGCGGAATACATTTCTCGAAGCAATCCGGCGGGATAGCTTCTTGTATGATATAACCTGATGGAACGTGGGAATATGGTCCGTCTTCCATTCTTTTTCCCACTGGCGGAACAATTTTCGATTAGACTCGCCTCCGGAGAGGAATTCCCTGAGCGCACGCGAAGCCTCTGGAGAGATATCCCCGGAAAAATAACTGAAAGCGATTTCTTTCATGGAATCGTTTAGCATATATTATGTGGTCTATATATATAACGATTCCGACGGGGGTTACCCTACCTCAAAAACCCTCGTTAAAATGAACACGAAGAATTTTAAGGGCCTTCGTGATATTTTTCTCAACGGCCTTTACGCTGATTCCCAGCGCTTTAGCGATTTCTTTATTGTGCATGCCGCGAAGACGGCTCATCACGAAAATCTCCCGGCAACGCGGTGACAGGGTTTCCACTATTGCATCAATCCTGCGGTTGAGCTCCGTAATCATCAGGTTCTCTTCCGTAGCCGATTCCCCTCCCACGAAATCTTCCAGAAAAAGGAGCTCCTCCTGAGGCGATAATCCTGTGTTTA
>JAEEGL011999143.1_pt1 | contig 15549 bp, 16 predicted proteins | sample 9134231 | NCBI WGS metagenome assembly JAEEGL01 (sample SAMN16246548, study PRJNA631951) | gut metagenome | biome: gut microbiome; feature: rumen; material: fiber-attached | host: Bos | place: Iran: Karaj | collected 2018-10
AGAATCATAGATACGTTTCAAATCCTGTTCGAGACGTTCCTTCGCTTGGGATAATCTGTTAAAACTAATCATATTGTGTTATTGCCTAAGATATGTGGTCTATGAATATTCTCTGCCTGCTCTTACCCCAACAAAACTCTTCGGCAGGCAAATGTTCTCCACCCCTGCCGCATCCTTGAATAATGGTGCTATATCCTTGTCCCTAAATCCCGCGATCCCACATCCAATCCTCGTAACATAGAAGAAGAGGTCGGGATGGGATTTGGCGAAGGATATGAACTCGTCGACATAGGGCTTAATTGTCTCCACTCCACCCTGCATGGTCGGAATAGCATAGGACTGACCACGAAGACCAACACCACAACCCATGACGGCCCCAAACTTCTGGAACGCTACATAGGCCGCTCCTCCACCATGCATTCCTGCCAGATTCGATCCAAAGACAAAGATTTCATCGGCCTTGAGTTCTGTGATTCGTTCCGGGGTATAATCAGGCCGGGATATGTCTTTATAGGTTCTCATTGTGGTTATTGGTTTAGTGTTTTCAAATATAGCAATCTTTCCTTACAAAACCCTACCTTCTTTCACACAGCCTCCTCGAACTCACACCACCCTGCCTCTTCCACGGCCCATAGTAGAGACAGTGAACCCTATCGCCACCTTCTAGAATCGCCTCACTCCCCAATAACTCCACTCTCTCCTCATCCGATACTGCGATTTCAATCAAGAGGACATCCGGCGGTAAATCCAACGGCGCAAGGTAGTCTGTTCGAATGACAATATAGACCGGAGGCAACTTTCCCTTTCCATCATAGAGCATCAAGTCCGCCGTGAAATTCAAACCGCCGGAGGGATAGTCGCAGTGATCGTATATCTTCTTCAGGTCGTAGCGCACAATGTCATCATCCCAGCACTCATAACTGCCGGTATAGAAAGGACAACTCTTATACTCCCAGCACAGAACCCTTCTCTTTGTGCCGATCATAAAGTCCCTAGTCTCGTTATTGAATCTATCGTGAAATATCTGGACGGCAAGATTGTGGATATAGGTCTTGTGTTGGCAATGTCGGCTGGTATTATGGATGAAAGAACCGGTTTGAAGGCTGATATGAACTTCCCGAGAGCAACCAGGACAATAATAACGCTCTGGTTCCCCTTGCGCCCTAAGAACTCGAACCGCCTCATCGTAGTGGAGAAGGCGGTCATCTGTGTTTAGGGCGTAATATTGTCGGAGCGGGGTCATGGATGAGAGCAAATTTAGTGATAATCCCGGCAAAAAGAAATAACGGCCGCCCCTTTCGAGACGACAGCCGCTGGGCAGACGAGCCCGGCGTCAGCAGGGTGATGCTTTTTTGAAGCGGCAAGTGTATAACAAACTGTTCTATTTGGGGTGAACTTTTTATACGGGCACAGTAGTTTGTCTTCCTTCCGCCATTTTTAGTCGTCCCATTACCCGGGAAAAACACAAAGCCGCCAATGAGAGACGGAGCCGAACCATGAAGGAGCATTGGGCAAAGAAAAAAGCCGCCTCAACGTTATGAAACGGCTAATCGATAAGTGAGCGCATTACTCGAATTCAATCACAGACGGGGCGAATAAAGAACTCTGAGCATCGTCCGTGGCGTTCTAATCCCAAATCATAATCTCCATGTATTATGGGCAGGCACCAAGCATAATGCTGTTCCGGTGGATAGTATTCATATATTGGAGTCTTGTAAAGGGTAGAACTCATATAGTAAGACTCCCATTCACCATAGGCTTCATCTATTGGGAGAAAAATAGTATTACCATTTTTCCCACTTTTGAAGACAAATCCCCTTTGTCCATCTATAACTTCCTCTGTATAAGTACAATTCTTCCAAAGTTCAGACAATTCTTTACTTGTGGGGATTCTCCATCTACCTCCCAGTTTTACGTGTGCAGCATCATCTTCGGGTTCCAGTGTTGTTTTGTTGTCGGTAAAAGCATCGTCCTTTGGATAAAGAGTATATTTTGAAAAAATACTAACTGTAATACTCTTCATCCCAAAAGGATTGAATTCAAAAGTACGTCCAGTGTAGAACTTGTAATCACTATTTGGAGCGTAACCGTTTCTGGGTGTAGTTTCTCCCCACCAATAGACATCCCCAACTTCACTGGGCTTTAATGCTCCCAAATTGCAAGATGCCCACTTGACAGATAACCCAAGGTCCACAGCACCAGAAGCATCAGCACCACCTTCATCATTTTTCCCGTTCTCTGTTCCCGATTTCTCACAGGAGGAAAACAATACGCTTAATCCAAGCAGGAGTGCCGTTGCGAAGAATACATTTTTCATTGTTATAAGTTTATCATGTTGTACTGTGGAAAACAAGGCAAATGTAATAGTTTCCCGTTGATAATCCCAATGAAGGAACCAGAAGATGAAGGAATGGTGGGCAAAGAGAAAAGCCTCCTCAACGATGTGAAACGGCTCTGACTAATCGATGTCAAGTGGTAGTAGAAGAAGACGGCTATTCCTTATCAAGCCAGTCGCCTTCATCTTCATCGCCGAAATCGTTCAAGGGGTCTTTCTCACGTATAGATTCTTGCCATTGAAACAAGTCGCGGTCCCGTTTCTCTCTTTCCTTTTTTTCCTTTTCCCACTTATCGTTCAGCAATTTGGCGCCCATCATTCCAAGCATGAGTTTGGTACCCAGGTTCAAGTCTTGTTGGTCGCCGGAATCTTTAATCTCCTGTCCATTTTCAAGATCACGAATCCCCTGTACTAGGCCATAGATAAAAGCAGCAAAAGCAAAAATGCCAAATACTAGACCTATTATTTGCCAATCATTCATGGTAATTCAGTTATCAAATGGTTGTTTAATCCATCAGAGAGGATTTGCCCCTAGAGGAGACGCCTCTTGACAAATAATGTATCATTCCGACTTTAATCTGTCCCCAGCCAGTCATCTTTATGATCGTAGTCAAAATCATGCCGAGGATTCTTATCACGTATGGATTCCTGCCAATAAAGGGATTCATAACGGCGCTTCTCGGCTTCTTGTCTTTCTCTTTCAGCAGCCCGATGAAGCATTTCAGCCCCCATCATACCTGCCATTAGTTCAGTGTTGGATGAATGAATTGAAGTGGTTTTACCCAAAAATGGCTTATGATTGACGGCACACCATATGATATAGACCATCAATACGAGAGCTTCAATGAAAAGAATAACAGCTAACCATAAGAAGAACACTCCGCAATCAGATCTATATAGCATTAAGAAAAACGCGATGAGAGGGATGCAAATAATTGCTAAGCCAATAAGACCGACAATCAGAGTCCACCAATCAATTGGTTTATCTTTTTCGGGTTCCTTGTTCTCTGACACTATTTCCTCTACCATCTGTTCATCGGAGTCTTCCGAGCCGAACCTAGCATCCTCAGACGTCAAGAAACCACGAACAAATGCTTCCGGAATACGGAAATTGGCCTCTTTCTCTCCAAACCGGGCGGTACAGTAATCCTCAAATACAGCTATGACAATCCCATGTCCCAGCGTTTTATGATGGACTCGATCTCCGATATGAAGGATGATGGGTTTCATGTGACTTACAAATATAAATGAATAATAAATATTGGCCAAAGGAGAATCTCAACAAGCGAAGTGTTTCCCAAAAGGAAAAAAGGATAGATTGTAATTGATTATTAAGAGAATTAGGTTTTGGCCTCTATCTACTTTTCCAACAATGGCTCCATTTATACTATGAAAAGGGCAATGGCGGCAATCACAACAAGCACAATCAGCCCTATTCCTATCCATCGCCTCCACTTATTCTCCTTCTCCAACCTCTCTGCAAGCCAACCAACAAAGCCTTCTGGATTATCGTCCCACTTTATGTCTCGAATCACTACGGCATCCTTATATCCAGAATCGGCGGCCTTTGAGATCCAGTATTTGGCGGAGATAGGGTCTTTGGGGAGCTCTGGCTTTCCGTTGAGATACAGGGAACCGAGAATGAACCAACAGAACGGCTCATCACTTTCCGCCGCTTCCTTTATTGCCTGGAATCCTCTCTCGAAATCATACCACGGCTTTCCTTCCAAGAGATACGCCAGACCAAGGATAGTTTTAGCGGCGGGAGTTTCTTTCGCCTCCTTCTCCATGTCATTCAAAGCTTTCAGTGCCTTCTCCGTTTCATCGGCCATAGCAAGACCGGCAAGGAAAAGGTTAGCGGAATCCATGTATGAAGGTGTGGAGGACATAGGGGAATCAACTACAACGACAACTACTTCTTAAAACGAATCTTCGTCTCAGCAGGAATCTCCTCTTCTTTCTCAACCATATTTCCATTCTCATCCGTTTCTTGTCGCCTAATTGCTTTGAGAGTCATCCTGGTAGCACAAACTTCCTTTGGCTTCAATTCATCCGGAACTACCTGTTCAACCCAGTGATGAATAATGGTCCCGGGAATAGAGAAATGGACCTCATCATTCTCATCTCTTTCTTTCGGGTAAGAATCAAGCGTTGATGCTGAGAGCCGGATTAAGGCTTCCTTTAACGGAAGGAGAAGTTCCTCGGTCTGAGCCCTTAGTGTTGCAACCTTAGTTTTATTGGGAATCAACTGCCGGATTGCCGCCGCATCGGTCGAATCGAATTCCAACCTCGTAAAACCACTAAAACCACATATCCTACAAGCCAATGCTCCAGCCATCCGGACCATAACCTCTTTTGTCTTTGTTGTCTGGATTTCCCATGCAGATATGCCGTTCTCCTCATCTTGTTCAGCAAAATACGGCTGATAAACAGTATGAGCATCTACTCGGGCAAGAGTGTCAATAAACTGAAGTTCGGTAATGTTCTTCACCGTACCATAAAGAAGATAGTGTACAAGAATATGCCCCCACTCATGGCATATCGTACTGGTCACATAACGATCGATTGTCTTTCCGCTCATTCTTTCAGTGATTAAGTCATCTATCTATTATAGAAGGTAATCTTTCCACCATAATCCGTCTTCTCAACAAACAATTCGCAGTCTTCCTTCCCATCGAACATCGACTCTTTGTACGGAAGGATAATTTCTGCCTGCTGGGGATAAAGCATGTCGTAAGGCACAAAGGTCTTCATAAGCAAAATCCCATTGTCCATCTGTTGGGAGAAGCCCACACCCTCAAATGTAATCTGAACCCTTTTTTCTTTGTCGGTTGGAATATCCTTCAGCTCTTCGGAATACTTGCAGAGTTCTTCGCTCACGGGGATACTGAACCACCTAAAATTGACCCTCATGAAGTGATTGATTAGTTCTTCGTTGCTCAAGTCTTCATCTTTAAGGAACCTTTCACGATACCGGCTGAAACAATGCGGAGATATCACATAGAGGGATGAGTAAGAGCCATTATCAATATCCATCGGCATAATAGCATACTTACCCTTTGGAGTGTCCCAAATCATGTAAAGCTTCATTATCGGGTTATTCCAGTCGCCACGTTTAAGAGCCTTCGCAAGGACATATAACTTGTTTTTCCTCTCCCTCGTGATTGCAGTATATAGCCGAGTCATTGGATACTTCTGCCGGTACGATGATTTCTTGACGACCCCACCGAACGCTTTCCCAGATCTCAGTTCACACTCCACCACAGAGTCCCAGTCTTTCTTGAACTCATCCCGCACCTCCGGGAATGACATATCAGGTAATAACATATCTTAGTGTTTGTTTTATATCATCAGCCGTATCCTCCCATCCGACTTGACAAAGGTTTCTGGATGCGACAGGACCACCGCCCAAATCTGCTTCTCTGAAACTGGCTCTTTATCCCAACGCTGATAAAGGCCACGTTCATTGATTTCACGGGCGATTTGGTCTGTCTTCATGCCTTGATTTGAAGAGGCGAGGAGGTATACTATGGCTTCTTCGAGTTTCATGGGGTTATCAATCAGTATAACTACCGTCTCTCCCAATACACTTTAATGCTCTCGATTTCATCTTCAGCAAAACAGCGTTCGAACTTGTCAGAGTAGTAACGCACACTGCCATCACCATTTTCAATCACTTTCGTAACCCGGAACTGCTCCCCACTCTCTAAAATAACAACTACTTCCCCGGCAACGAACTTTGTCTTTTTTAATTTGGGAAGAGACGTTTCCGGGACACTCGCCTTTTCTTGACGGCTTTCTGCTGCCTCCTTGATTGATGCGGCAATATCTTTTACGTTATCACACATCTTCCTCAACTTGAAGAAAAGGATGATATTCACAATCCCAAATACAAGGGCAATGATTGCTGCAATAATAGTGATGGTTTCCATAATTATGATCGTTATACTGATGTGGGATTTCTATTTTATTAAATTATCGGGTCACATTCCATCAATCACCTTATCGACCGCTTCCCTCAACTCTCCATACCCAACGCCCTCCTCCAGCTCGGTTATCCTCTTTACTCGTCCCAGAGAAATCGTCTTGTTATCTCCACACAAGCGATTGATGGTAGAGGTCGGAACCACCCAGAAGCGCCAGTTTTCAAGGGCAAGAGGATTTGATGCCTCCTTCGTTTCTCCGGTGTTTAAGCAGAAGATATAGATATCGTTCTGCCGTTTGAACTCCGAATGACGATTCTTATACAGAGAATACGCCTTGGTGATGCCGAATGTCCGCTGTTGGGAGACCTTACCATCTGTCCGCCAAGAGTGATAATAGCCGGTTTCCTTCACTTCAATCCTCTTTCCCCTGTAGTTCATGTCCCAGAGCGTCCAGCCATTCTTGTTATACGGCATGTCTTGTCCCAAAGCCTTAGCCACAATAAACTCTGCTATTTCTTCCTGGACATCCCATATATTCGAGTGTTGGAAGGCCCAAAAATCCAAAACGGAGAAACCGATTGAATTCCCGTTGAGAGTGAACTGTTCTTGTCCGGAAAGAAGTTGATCTTGAATATAACCCATAATAGAAGTCACTTAACACTTGAATAGTCGCCTTCCAACTAAAAATCATCCAAATCATCAATCACATCAACGGCACTATTAATCAGGTCGCAAAAAGAGCTCCGATAATCATTGATGTGCTTACTAACCGTTTCGAGTGCCTCTGTTTCCAGATACAGTTTACGCTCTTTTATATCATTCTCTAAGTCAGATATTTCCTTCTCAAATTTCTCCCTATCCTTCCGCCACATTTTTGAACGGTCTATTTTCAATAGTTTTTCAAGTTGCTGCTTCTTTTCAGTAATATATCGCTCTGTTTTTATCGGAGTGAAAAACTCTTCAAGAGTGGTGTCAAGATCAAGATTATGACCATGATAGGATACAGTATATGTAAGACGAATGTCTTCATATTTTATTCGGAATCTATCATCTTTAAAATCGAATGTTGTCGTAAAAGATGCTGTATATGTTCCGGACGCATCCCCGGAGACACTAACGCTAATGGGGGCCCTCCCTTTTATAATAATTCTATGGCTTTCGGCATCTTCATACTGAAGAACTGCTTTGTAATCTCCGTAGGTCTTCGCAATCCACGTTTTTGCATTAACCATTTTGGTTTCTATAGGCACATCGGAATCAAACACAAAAGACATAGTAGAATCCAAAGGGATATCATCTTTGGTTATACGGGTGGCAGCTGGTAAAATAAGTGCCCCACAGATAGTAAATAAAAGCAAGTGTTTCATATGAACTATCATTTATAGCTTCTTAAACATTTCAATAACTCTGATACCCAACGAATCCTTGACTTGCTGATTGGTTTCCGAAAGGCACCCCTCAAGGACAAGAAGGCTATCGTTCTTACCAAAGAGTCCATGTGTTTTCCCCTCAGCATCCAATACCGCCTTATACTTCACGCATTGGTAAAGACCACGAAGGATATCAGAATCAGGCGAAACTATCGACTTCACCTCAACAGCAATCCTCGTTCCATCTTTCTGCTCAAAATACACATCCAACTTATCACCAGAAAGCAAAATGTGTTCGGTCTCCTTCAATGCGATATGTCGAAGGCCAACAGACTCCGGGTGAGAATAAACATACTCTTTTAATGCTAAATGCTGCGGCCCTTCTCCTCCCTTCCCAAAATGCGTTCCACCTCGGATTAACGCCTCGTCCTTCTCCGAATTAACAACAGAAGGTTTCAGGCAAAGGGCTTGAAGGACTTGATCCCAGTTGGGGTAGTCGATGGCTTTGGCGTTAAGAGCAGCGGCAACCTCTTTTTTCGTGTGAGGGGGCAAATCATCGAAGCCGGGATGAACGTATTTGAAGCCATTGCTGGGGATATCGGTGCGGCCAGTTTTCTTAACAAGTGCATTGAGAGTAGGGATGTCCGACTGATTCGTTTCCTTTCGAAGTGCGTTCATTACATCTTCAGTATATCCAAGGACGGCACCAATATAACTGAAAGCCCGCCCTTTCCCTAATTCGCTACTCAAATCACCATACGTGTTGGTAGTAATCCCACTTTTAGCCCACCGTATAAGAATCGGGATTGTCTTAGCAACAAGTTCGGTTGTGGCTTCCGTCGGACACTGTTCGGAGATAAGATTGGGATATGATTTCATCGTAGATTAAACTTGGGCTAGAACGGTATACTATGCTCCTTGAAATAGCCTTGATTTGAAGAGGCAAGGAGGTATACTATGGCTTTAGCGAGTTTCATTTCAGCCATTAGAGACAATCAAAAAACTAGGCCTTTAAACTGTTCCGCAGTGCTTGCTCGATAAGATTGTAAACTAATGTGATATTCTTGACAAACCACTCTTGAAGCTCTTCTTCTGTTGTATTCTCCAATTCAGTCGTGAAATACCATCCCCATTTTTCCGGGTTCTTTACTCCTGGCCTTTCTTCAAAAACCAGCGGAATACTGTTGTCCCGAATAAGATCATTCATCGTTTTCCGAGCCGCCTCGCCTCCATATGTTTCTATTGCGACATACGCATCATTGAAACGTACACGATAATTCGCCGCATACCAGTATTTCTGATTGGAACTAGAGCAACTAACATATGACTTATTATTTCCATGTGTCATTTTTATGTTGTCGGGAAGCTCTTTGAGCACTTTAGGCCAGAACACATTGCCATTCAAAGGACTCTTCCGAGTTGTATTATCATCCTCGGAGGGACTATCAAATTCGGCAGTATTATTATCGATATATCCCATTATTGTATCGAAATCACTTTTCCCACGATGCTCACGAACTATTTCAAGCTCAAATATATCCAATGCGTTTTTAATCTGCTTCCTGGTTGCTCCATACACATACTCTCTTCCTGCTTTAATCTCATATACATCAGTAATCAGTTTATTAGATGATTTAGATGTAGGTAGACCAAAGAGCTCTTCGGCTAAAATATCTCGAATTCTTTTGTCTGTATTTCTTTTATAGGGAAACTCAAAAGCGTCATAAAGGCGACAAGTATATGGAATGCCCGTATGGACCTCCTGCTTTATTCGTTCCATCGCAATCTCCAGCTTATCGGTGGTGCAGTCTTCGCTATGCGCTTCCCCAATTTTCAGCCAATTCCCATCTTCAAGACAAATGGGCTTATTATTCTTATAATCAGGATAACAACTTTTCGGTCCGAAGACATAAACTATCGTACGAACAAATTTAGCTCTATTTCCTTTATTCATGGTTTCAAAACTATGATGTTAATTCTTTCTTTCCTCCCAGGAACGATTCCCTCATCTTATAGAGGCTGGTTCCTCCTTTTGTGAAATACTTTGGTCCCTGGCACACGCCCGAGACGCTACGTTTGTTTCGAGGCATATATTTGGCCGTAAAGGTTGCCAGAGTGTAGGCCTCCCCATTATACTCAACCAGGTTGTCATTCAGCACCGTCAACACAGCACCAGTTGGGGTATAGACAATTCGGTCACCGGGTTTCACGCCACATTCAGCAAGGTCGAAATTTGCAAAATCTGGATCCACTAGGGTGTCAGCATCAAAGAGAGTATCATCTCCTATCGACTTCATTACGGATTCGATAAAATTGATCTCATGTTGAGATAACTGATACTTTTGATAGAGTTCTCCGTCTGTCCATGACTTTGAAAAATCTTGAACAGGAACAAACTTGTACACACCATTCATGGCATTTTGAGTTATCTTTATGATGGATACAAGAAAATGGAAGAAATTAGTTGAGATATAAGTGCAGATGTTCCGAGCCTCAGACAAAGATTTCGTTGGCCCAATGACGAGATATGTCTCAGTACAGCAAGCACTCTTCTCCGTAACAAATGGTTTGAGTTTATCAAGCCCCATTCTTCCTGTTCCCCATGCTTTGGGTATTAAGATTTTGCAACCGTCAAGCCATTCCTGGTTTTTTTCGACATCTTTTCTTGAAACATAACCAACACCATTAGTACGCCACCCATTGTAATACAACTCAACACATCCCGGGAAGGGTTCTAATTCAAACTGTATTTTCAAGCGTTTTGAACTATGGTCTTCACGTTTATCAAAACCAAAGGGATCATTTTTACTTATAAGTTCTGAGAAAGATTTCTCATGTAGTCCCTGTACTTTGTTTAAAATGTCAATGATTATCCTCTCTCGAATAAAGATGTCGGTACTCTCATGCGGTAAAGACCGAGTCTCCATATTGAATCCCGAGCCGTCTGCATTATATTTATAGCAGTCACAAGAACCAGTATTATGCTCGTCCCACAGGAAATAACATACGCCACCTTTAATTTCAACGCCAGTGAAACACATTGAGGCATTGATGAAATCATATAATTTTGAAAGTTTCCCCGACTTTAACATCATGCCCCTAAATGTAGCCAAGTCATCGGATGTATACCAACGAGATGGCATAATCATACTAACATACTCTGGCTTAAGTCTCGCTGCCACTTGAGCAAACAAATGATATATAGGTAAAGGTTTCTGGCCATGACCCGTCAGTTGATATGGCGGATTCCCTACAACTGCACTAAACTTCATATTGTTTTCTAAAACTTTATTATTCCAGTAATTGATACCGTTACGAACCTTCATCAAGAACAAATCGGGTTGATTCGTAATCTTGTTAATTAAGTCCTCGAAATACCTTGCATTGACACATGCCTTTCGGAAACCTCGTAGCGTTCGTTTAGTAATAGATTTCGCCATTTCTGTTTTGCATATGACGAAGATATTGTTTCGGAGGACATCATCCCAAATCTGATTCTGAATATCGATTGGTATATCAGTCGCCAACATATGAGCATCCCTATAGACTTGAAGTTTTTCAGCAAATACGCTAAAGGTCATATATAGCGGATATAGACCGGTTTTGGAGTTGATCTCCAGGATTCGGGTCTTGGGGTCCTTGAACACCTTTGCCGTAACATCACCGTGATCCACGAAACGTGGCTTGAGTGCTTCGGTTTGCATATCATCCTCAAAGAAAACTTGGCCTCCAATACAATCACCAATATGCATATTAACTACTCTCCAAGGAGTCAGGACAGTCTCCTTGTCCGGATTCCGGAAGTAAGAGAATATCCTAGCTATCTCCTTGGTTCTTTCCATCGGGGCAAGGCGGTCAGCGGCTCTTACCAGGTCCCGATAGTTTCTTCCAACAGCCCTGAACATATCAGGGTCATAGTAGGGGGCAAACTCAGCAAAGAGCTCCTTGGTGACCCCACGGGGCATGAACTCCTCCCACGACTGATTATCGATGAGATCGGCGAAGTTCTGAAGGGTGATGTCCTGTCCTTCATCCTTCAACTCAGCACCGTACATTAGCAGCGGCAAGCGGATGGAAATACCCCGGAGGATGGAAATAGCGGCATCGGCATTCTTCTTTTTTTCCTTTGCCTCTTCCAATTTCCGCTTTTCTTCCTCGGTAAGTTCCTTCTTTTTCTTCTTCTGGAGCTTCTCCATCTCCTTATACTGCTCGTTAGTGAGACCGGTCTGAGCCATATCAACATCGGTCGAGGCATGGTTGGCCTTCGTTGAACCGATTATCTCGTGGAGGCCCTTGAACTTGGCCAAATCTTCGGCGGTCAGTTTCCGGAGCATCTCCTGATTATAGAGTCTAGGATCATCACAACCGTTCTTGGTAACACGGGTAATGTAGGCTCTCTTCAATTGCTCCAGCATATGGTCCACATCATAAGTGGCCATCTTCGTTCCGTTATAGCCGATGACAGGGCAGAAGTTTAGGAATTCGCCCAACTTGACCCTCTCGGCCTCTGTCGCCGTACTCTTCGCCCTGTTGCTTACCCTGGCAGTATCAGCAAGAACTTTCAGGGTCCGGTCGGGGGCAAAATCAAAGACGTAGCAGTTCTCTTTCCGCCTTCCATCTTTGGTTGTATAAGGGCTCTGGACACGGAAGATAGTCTGCATATAGGCTTTTGCATCCGTGTTATGAGAACCAGCCAGCATCATAACTGCAGTCCAGGGTCTAACGGTGACGCCTGTTGTAAGCTTGCCACAGGAGAGAGTAATGGTCCGGGTCTCTTCGGGATTATCTCCCATGGCTTTATTAACTAACTTTAAGGCATCGTCGTTTTCCACTTCTTCGTCTCCATCACCAGCAACATTTACGATATCAAACTGGCTGAAGATGGAATGTGCTTTCAGTAGGGCGGATAGAGCTCGAGCTTCCTTAACTCCAGGCACCATCCAGAGGGTATGACAGAAACTGTTCCGGAATTCTTTGGTGGAGAAAGGATAGTTGCTTTCTGGGTCATACTTTACGATGAGATCCAGGAAGCTCTTGACATGCTCCTCATGAACGAACTTACCTAGAGCCCCTTCAGGCATATCACGATGGTCGCGTTCCTTGTCTCCTGTCCAAGTACGGAAGAACTCTTTGAAATTGAAGGCAGAATCCTCGATGTCTTCAAACCCAGCCAGAGCCTTCCCTAAGTCAAAGGTAAAGATATTTAGACGGGGCAGACCAGCATAAGGATTGGGGTCACCGAAATGGTTGATATCCCATTCTTCCTTCGCCTTCTGCTCCATCACATAGTCCCAGGTATATATCTCGTCCTCGCTATAATCTTCTAAAAGGTTGAAGGGTGTGCCAGAGAGGTTAAGGACATGGGTCTTTTCCTTCGTCAGCAACTTAATAACATTCTGGCCAAGTTCGGTCTGTGTCCCTTCATGAGCCTCGTCGATGATGAGAAGATCATAGTCAGCCTTGAGGATAGCCTGGTTCTTGTCGAACTTGCCACCAGCCAATTCTGCACCACGAAGGTCTTGCATTGAGGCGAAGTATACATAGTGAGCAAGCTGGTCTTTCTTGGCAAACTTTTCCAAGATTTCAAAGGGCTCGCCTTTCAAACGAGAACCGTATGTGTATCCGTCGAAGAGTTTGAATATCTTGTGGAAATCTTCGAACCAGCCTTCATCAACAACCGGTCTATGAGTGAGAATTAGAGTCCGGTGGTATTGCAGTTCCTTTACAACCTGGAGGGCTGAAAGAGTCTTGCCGAAACGCATCTTTGCATTCCAGAGCATATTCTTTCCTCCTGTCGTAAATTTATGAATCGTCTTGTCGATAGCCTGCCGTTGCTCCGGTCTGAACTCAATCTCATCCTCGATAGGGACTACTTCCTTTGCCGTTATTGAGTGGCGGCCTTCCTTTGCCGCATTGATAGCGGCTATTGCTGTATCAACACTACACTCGAACCATTCCCGTCCCTGGTTCTTCTTGCTGAAATCATGACGCTTGATACCCGACCGAAGCAAGATCTCATGGACCTGCTTGTCATTGAAGGTCGTAATCATACCGCCATGGATTGCAAGTGTAAGCTCAGTATGCTTGAGTGAATAATCTATCCCAGCGGTCTTGGTATACTGGTCAATACGTTTCTTGGCCGCTTGATTCAAAGCTTTGCAATTCGGCGGCAACGTGGAATCCGTGGCTTCGTCCAATGTAGCTTCTCCAATCTTCACACATCCATGGTGAGCTTGGTCAGGGATGGTGAAAATGTAGATCAGTTTGGCTTTTAATGTAGAGTAGTACTGCATACGCCTTCTATTTAAGGAGGTCTATAAATCGTATCGTCTTTCTCGCACCCCAATCCTTTATGTAGCAATAAATGCCGTTATGCTTCTTGATATCATCCTTCTCACAGCCCTGGCAATGGGTGACGATTTCATCTCCATCACCGAAAAGTGAGGGAATAACCTCAACAATATCATGACAGGACCCCGGAATCACCCCTTTCAGCCCATCCATCTGCCAGATGTTCCAAGATAGGATGGTGGCTATCTCACGGGCCGCTTTCTTTGTCGGCTCTTTTCCGAACTTTGCCCGGAAATAGTCGTAGTAGGTATAAAGCAAATTCTCACGGGCCAGCAGTAGATTATCTCCCTGCCATTCATAGCCGTAGATGCTCTTATATGCCTTTGTTGCCCACTCGTGCCATTCCTCTACGCTCTCGTTATTCTCTGAAACGACCCTTAGCTTTCGGTCGAGCAGCCCGATTCGTTCCTGGACGGGGATAATGTTTCCAGAGATGGTGTCATAACGGCTGGCAAGATATGGGGCCTCACCACAAGTTATTTCCAGGCGAGTATCTTCCACATAATCCTGCCAAGTCTTACCGCCGGACGTAGGGAAAGGAATGGGATTCGCATTCGTTTCCCAACCGGTCTCTGTCTCTTTGTTGAATACCCCCTCGGAGCCAAACCACTCATTATCGACAAGGTTATTCTGTTTGTTGCAAATCCAGGAAGGAGTGAATACCTCTGCCTTATCCCTGGACCGATACCGCTGCTCTTCCTCACTCTTCTTGGTCCGAGGCATCACAATATCACCATTCTCACCAGTAATAGCATCAACGGTTATTTGAGCATTCTCTTTGTATGCCTCCCCTCGTTTTTCATAGATGTCCGTTGCCCAGATGATATGGCCGGACTTTTCACCGCTCTTGATACGGCTTTGGTCCAGCAATATCGTTTCAAGCAACACGGGGTCACGCTGAAGGATATCGTTCTCTCGTATATCGACTTCGTTACTCATTCTGTGGCATTAGGTTGTAATTAACAAAAATACAAAAAAACACCGGCTTTCAGTATAACCGGTGCCTAAAAAGTGTATTTCAGGGAATTACGTCATTATTATCCTCTCAATGATGTTCAAACCCTCTTATAGAAAGAGAATACTTCCCGTCAAACCGAAGCCTTATCTTGGCTAATTCGCAACAAAAGCGAAGAAGCCTATTCTTTGCGTCTTCATAAGGTTGAAAACAACGTTCGTCTGCTCGTTTTCTTTTATCTTTCCGACTCTTCCTAATCAGATCTCAGGAATGGGGTAGCTGCTTTCTTTACTAAATCTGTAGATAAGTGCAGGTTTTCAAGTTTTATGATTATGAGGATTGGGCCGAATGCTATAAGAGTAAACCGGGTACTGGGTGCCACAGAAACGTGCTAGTCGTTTTGACTCAAAATCGGCCTTTCTGACACCTCCAGTGCCGTTTTGTCCACTTTTCCGGCATTGGTCCTGGGTTTGCATTTCCCTTATGCGGTTCCGATAAGGAACTCCGGGAATAAGGGTCCGCTGGAGGGCCTCCAAACCGGGACGATTAAAGTTTTTGAACTATGTTACCTGCAAGAAGAACGCATGATAGCTGGTTGCCGGACATTTTCAA
>JAEEGL014142851.1_pt1 | contig 15549 bp, 9 predicted proteins | sample 9134231 | NCBI WGS metagenome assembly JAEEGL01 (sample SAMN16246548, study PRJNA631951) | gut metagenome | biome: gut microbiome; feature: rumen; material: fiber-attached | host: Bos | place: Iran: Karaj | collected 2018-10
AATCATGAGCATGATTTGATTCATAAGGCTGTTTGATGGTTACTTAGAGAGGTTTGAAAAAAAGATGAAAAAGTTTTAAAAGATTTTTTAGATAAATATGCAAAAAAGATGCCAAGAACAATGCTCAGATACGCAATCGAAAAACTAAATGAAGTTGAAAAAAAATACTATCTAAATTTACGCTAATAAATTACCTTTCTCTTAATCGAGCAACATCTGTTACATAAATTGTCTCACACGCTCCATCTCCTTGATCCTCTCTTGTCAAACTTGAAACCAGATGATATCAATTATTTCAATTTAAACTAACCAAATATCACTTTATATGGATATATTGACCTTTATTTATTCAACGCAATAACTTTTGAATACGACCATTAGCTGGAATTAAATGATTATGAGACATATGACTATTAATATCCTCCCGTGAATACCTATCAGTTACATAAAGCCAATCTTCATAAGATTTAGGTTCGGGAAGTAAAAATCTAGAAAGTGACATTCGATTAAATCTGTTTACATATTCATCTTGTGTTAAAAATCACCATCAAATTCAAACGTCTTTATACCTAATTATATTATCTTCAAGATAAGCTGATCCAAACATTCTTTCAAAAATATTGTCTCAATATTGAGCCACAGCTAAAACTCTTCATTTTATATCATATTCGGCTAAAAAACTTACATTCACAATCTCTCCATCAACATTTAATGTAACTCATCATGTCGTTGGAGTTTGAATCGGTTCTCATATATCATCAAAACTCTCTATATATTCATGCGATTTCATTAAAGCCAACACCAAAAATGGAATAAGGCATATAAATAATAAAATTAATCCAAAAATTTCATATTTACCAAATCCTTTATTTTTTTTTCTAAAATCTTTCCTTAATTCTTCATAAATTTCACGATTTGCCATATGTAAAACATATATTAACTAAAATTCTCACTCATATTATACCATAAAATTATAATCATATTTCAAATTTAGTCAAAAAAATATTAACATAACCATTCTCAAGATATTATTGCTTTTTCCTTGTTTTTTACATAAAAAAGTGTATAGTCAACCCGCAAATGTATTTTTATTTTTCGTATTTAGTTTCATGAGCTCATTTTGGAATAAACGTAGAAAAATTCTTGGAGTAGTAACTTTAATTGCTGCCTTTATTGTATTTTTTATTGGATGGACATTCAATAGCGAAAAGATGAGTAGACAGCTCTCTTTTGCCCGAGATGCAGTAACTAATTTTAGAAAATGACTCGATATATCTTGAGGTACAAGACTCACGTATAGAATATCATATGATACATATGAACAAACATATTCTGGAAATTCTGCAGAGTTAGCATCAATTAAAAGTACTGTAGAAAACATCATATTAAAGAATATAGATAGTAGAATTTCTCAATTATGAGTTAGTGATTATAAGTCTTTCACACAGCAATTAGATAATGAAACACAGATAGTTGTAGAAATCTGATGAGTTGCAGATCTTGATCAAGCTAAAGAATTAATTTGAAAAACTGTAGAACTCCAGTTTAAATTGCCAAATGAAGCAGAATGAAGTGAGGCCGAAAAAAATGAAAGAATTACTTTGGCTCAAAATTTATACAACGATTTACTAACAAATACAGATAAATTTAAAGCGATTGCTGATGCTAGACAATCAGAAAATATTTATTATACAAAATATGATAAAGTTTCAATTTCACAACTACCAGCAATTTATCAAGATAATTTAAACGTACTAAATGAAACTGAAGAATGAAAAATTTCTCCATTAATGGAATGAAAATATCACTCTTACCAAGACAAAGATTATAGTGGCAATGTAATCGATATTGACTTAAATGGTTATACATTTTTTCATATGATATCAAAAGAAGAGGAAGTTAGAAATTGAATTAATTTAAGTGATATTCTAGATATCGCTATCAATTTATGAGCGACATACGATGAAAAACTTGACCTAGTTAAAAACTCAACTATTGCTTCCGGTGATTACTTATTTGAATGAAACACTTTAAAATATAACAACTGAGAGATATATCCAGATGAGGTCGCATACGATGCTAGAATCTTAGCGATGATCCCTGACGTATCATCTGATGAAAATGTTGAATATTTTGCAAATGAAGTAAACGATGTAAAATCTCAGCTTCTAGCAGATAAAGAAGCAGAAATCCCAGAAGCATATACTGTTCATGATGGTGCTATTTCACTTAATCAATTAAAATCTGCCATAACAACATTTGACGTTAACAATACTGATGAAGTTCAAACTTATGAAATCGATGGATTTACATATTTTGTTGTATTAAGAGATAAAAAAGAATCTGACCAACACTGGTACAATTTTGTCATTGTAAGATGAATAAACGAACAAGACTTTAACAAAGCTCTCGAGTTTCAAACTTTCTATACATTAGAAGAGGTATTTATTAACGATAAACTTGCTCGAATAAATGCACAATCCGAAGATTGAAGAATATTAAACGGTGCTAACTTTAAATATGCATCTGTAAGCACTTCCCAATTATGAGAACCTGTTGTCGTAATTAGCTTTGATGATACATGAAAAGAAATATTCTGTAATATAACATCAAATAACATAGGAAAAGAAATGGCCATCTTCATATGATGAAAGCTAATTACTAGTCCTGTAATTCAAAGTAAAATATGTGATGGATCTGCACAAATTGATGGTAGCTTTAATGCTGAATCTGCCAAAGAATTAACTAGTCAATTAAACGATGGTGCTCTTCCTGCTCCTCTAATTCTAATGCAAGAGGAAAAAGTTAGTCCATCACTATGAGAAAATGCATTCAATTGAGCATTAATAGCAATGGCAGTTGGATTCGTTGTTATATTCCTATACATGACATACTTATACGGATGGAAAAAATGAGTTATTAGTTTAATTTCCCTATCTATATATACATTAGTACTATTTGCTATCGTAAAAATTATAGATTATGCATTATCTCTAAGTTGAATCGCGGCTGTTATACTTTCAATATGAATGGCTGTAGATGCTAATGTACTTATATTTGAAAGAATGAAAGAGGAAAAAGAAAATAAAAAATCTGATTCTGATGCTATAAATGTAGCATACGATAGAAGTTGGAATGCAATTCGTGATTGACAAATATCTACATGAATGATTGGATTATTATTAATGTTGATGTGAATTAATATGTTTAAATGATTCGGAACTATGCTTGTAGTCTGAGTATTACTAACATTAATCATTAATGTTCCAGTAATTAAAGAATTATTACACATCTTCTACAGAAAAAAATAATTAACCTAAACATAGAGAAAAGGCTGGTCGAAAGACCAGCTTTTTTCTTGTGATTCCTGATAATATTTATATATTCAATTTGTTTTATTTGTGTATCAAAATATATGGACAAATTCTTAGTAAGAAAAGCTACCATTGATGATATTAATGATATCATAAAGTTAAATAAAATACTGTTTGACCTAGAATATGATAATAATTTTGATGATACATTGGACACTAGTCGGCCTTTATCGGATGATGGTAGAGATTACTATAAATTATCTATTACCAACAATATAACATTGGTGGCTATAACTGATAATACAATAGTTGGATATTTGATATGAAGTTTAAATACTGAATTTTCTTATAATACCGTAAAACAAGCAGAATTAAATAATATGTGTATATTGGAAAAGTATAGAAAATATGGTATAGGTACTGAATTATTTAATAAATTTAAAAATATATGTAAACAAAATCATATAGAAGAAATAAAAGTTACAGCTAGTTATGATAATACTAATGCTATCAATTTTTATAAAAAAAATTGATTTATAGAACAAGAACTTACTTTGAAAAAAAAGATAGATTATTAAACACGATTTATATTAATAAGATATAAATATGGACAAATTCTTAGTAAGAAACGCAAAACCTGAAGACGCATACTGAATTGCCTTTGTTAATGCACATACATGGTACACCACATATAAGTGATTAATATCTGAAAAAGTATTAAAAACCAGGATCGACTCCATTAATGAAAGAACAGAAAGAACTCGCGAATCAATAGAAAATGGGAAAATTTACTTAGTAGTCGAAGATATAGAAATAAATAAAATTGTATGAATGTTATCTTACGGACATTCTAGAAATGAAAATTACCCAAATTCTGGAGAAATTGTAGCAATATACGTACTACAAGAATATCAAAAACTTGGTATTGGTAAAAATTTATTTTTTGCATGAATCAAGGAATTAATAAAATTATGATATAATGACATGATAATAAACGTTTTGGAATGAAACAATGCTATAAATTTCTACAAAAAATATGGTGGAATCGTAGTAGGAGAAAGATATGACCAATTTGGTAAAGAAATGTTGAAAGAATTTGTATTATTTTTTGAAGATATAAAATCTATCAAATAATATACTTAATCATATCAAAATCATTTGTTTTTCTTGATTGAATAAATAAGATACCTTTGTTCAGAATTCGTCTGATTTATTTTTTGTGCATATAAAATATGGTTACACCTCGTACGCTTTTTGCTTACAAACAATTAAATGCTAATTCTAAAAATCGAGCTCAATGAGTAGAAAAACATATGGGTAAAAAGAAATTTTCCTTTTGGAAAGTTTTATGAGCATTAGTTTTATTTTTCATTATTGCATGAATTGGTGTAGGAACTATACGAATGCAGATTAATGTATTCAAGAATTTACCTGATGTAAGTGAGGTAAAAGATATGGTTTTCTCCCAAGCAACAATAATTACTGATAAAAACTGAGTTGAATTATATAAACTTTTTGACGAAAATCGTGAATATGTTGAAATTAATGAAATTTCACAACACATGATAGATGCCATTGTTGCAATGGAAGACCAACACTATTGGGAGCATGAAGGACTGGATCCTTGGTGAATATTCCGTGCTGCTCTGAAAGGTAAATGATGATGATCCACACTTCCTCAACAGTTGATGACTAATGTGTTTAAATTAAAAGCCTGATTATCCAACAGTGGTAAAGGTAAAGTATGACATTATTTGGATAAAATAGCCTACAAATTACGCCAGATTGTATTGGCAAAAAGATTAAATACCACATTCCAAAAACAAGTCAAAGCCGAAAATCCAAACTTATCAAACGAAGAAGCTAAGAAAGAAATGAAGAAAAAAGTTCTTGAATTATACCTGAATTATATAGAATTTGGGAACAATTCCTTTGGAGTTGAAGCTGCATCTAAATCTTTCTTTGGAATATCTGCTTCTAAACTATCTGTCGCGCAATCTGCAATACTAGCTTCTTTGCCAAAATGACCTGGACTATACTCTCCTCTTACAGAATCTGGAAGAAAAAAACTAATGTGATACTTTAAAATTACGGATGTATCTTGAAACGAGTACCCATATGAATGAACCTTAAAACAAGATATAATCGCAAAATTCTCTGACGCTATAAGACAAGCAGATTTTTCGAACAAAAAGACTTCAAACTCATCTGTAAATCTTTTACAATGATTATGATCTTTTACATTAATCGTTGATGGTAAAGAATATTACATACAGTTCTATAACTGAAGAAAAGATGTTGTTCTTAGCAGAATGCTAGAAGATTGATACATTACTGAAGAAGAATACAAAAATGCAGAAATTGAAGCTCTTTCTGTTGAATTCAAGTCTGCCGCATTCTCTATAAAGGCTCCTCATTTTGTTTTCTGGATTAAAGAAATTTTGGAAGAACAATATGGAGAAAATGCAGTATTAGAATGATGATTAATAGTAAAAACCTCTCTCGATTATGAAGTCCAGAAAATGGCAGAAACCGCTTTTCAAAACAACGTACGTACACTATATGAAAATTGAGCAAACAACTCATCAATGTTGTATGTTAATACAGATAATTGAGATGTACTTGCTTATGTTTGATCTTTAGACTACTTCAACGATGAAATACAATGACAAATTGATATGGTTAGAAGTCGTCGTCAATCATGATCATCAATTAAACCATTAATTTACGCCCTATGATTTATGAGGTTACCTATCACAATTGATACACCTATATACGATATAGAATATCAAGTTTGACCAGATAGACCTAACAACGCAGATGATAAATTCGAATGACTCTTACCTCTTAAATCTGCTCTATGACACAGTAGAAACATACCCGCTATTAAAATGTTTGTTGCCGTTTGATGAGAAGGAGCTGTTAAACCATACCTACAATCCCTTGGTTTACCTTTAAGTGATGATATAAATTATTGATATCCTTTAGCAATTTGAGCAGCAGAAGTTAGCTTATTAGAGTTTGCCTGAGCTTACTCATACTTAACAACAGAAACGCCTGCCGAAATAAACCCTATCTTAGAAATTACAGCAGCAGATTGATCTGTTATTTACGAAAAAGAAGTAAAAGAAAAAGAAGACATTATACCAGCTTGAGTTAGATATTTAATATGGAAAATCCTTTCAGATCCAGCGAACAGACTGGCTGGTTGGGTTAATAAATTTAATGTTTCATGATTAACATATGCTCTAAAAACTTGAACATCTAATATGAAAACAGCAAAATGAAATCGTCCTAGAGATGGATTAGTTGCTGCTTACACTCCTGACAACCTAATTTTAATGTGGGCTGGAAATGCTGATGCCTCTCCTATGAATTCTAATGCTTATTGATGAACCATTCATGCACAACCATTGAAAGAATTCCTATGAGGATTAGTTAATTGATGATACATTACAAATAGACAAATGACAAATGTTGAAACCGCCAGCATAAGTATCTCAAGAATAACTGGAAAAATTCCATGAGAAAATGAACCTGGAGAATTAATAACTTCAACTATTTGATATATTAATAATATGCCAAGAGAAGCTAATGGTAATGTATCAACTTACGAATATGATGCATCATGCTTATGATTATCTAGTCCACTTACTCCATATAACGAAGTAAAACAATGATATTATATGGAATTGTCATCTTTCATGCCTGGTAATGAAGATTTACAAAAAATAAAAGAATGGTGGGGTGAAAAAGCAAAAATACCTAATTGATCAGAGTGAAGTTTAAGCATAAACATATTAACAGCGATACCAGAGTGATATTGTGAAAACAGAGAACCTTCGGTAAGTGATTCAGTAGAAGTATCAATTATCGACCCAGAAACTGATCAAAAAATTTCAGCTAAACCATCTATCATGTATTCTGTAAAAAGTGACTCTCGACTAAAGACACTAACAATTACCGTTGATGGAGCTCTAGTATTCTCCAAAACATACACAAGACAAAAAGAGGACCTATCAACGTCTAACATAGATTTATCAAACTTTGCACCAGGAAAACATACTATAACAGTTCAGGCTATAGATGCTAGCTGAAAAATGAATAATGCACGTATTATAGATGTATTAGAATCAACTGATGACGAACCACCTTTCTTGGTACTTGAACAATCAAAAAAGCAACAAAAAGATGGGAATAATTATCAAGTTAGTTTAGTATTTGATGACCATCTTTCTTGAATACCCGGATGAACTGTTAGTGCAAATTGAAAGGTAATCCATTCATTCGATTGAAGATTAGCACTATTTACGACTAATGCAGAAAGTTTTGATATAGAAGTAAAAGATAATTATGGAAACACTTTAAACCAAACAATAAATTTATCTGATTTATAATTTTACTTTATTACTCTGCTAAATGGCTACAGATCAAACAGATTCTGCATTATCAAGAGCTATGAAAAATCCACTTGCAGAAGTTACAAAAAAATCAGAAGTTGCTGATGTTATTTCTGAAGATAAAAATAAAAAGCTTGCAAGCAACCAAATTTCTCCGCAACTTGATAAATTCGAAAATTCACTAATCCGTAAAAAAAAGCATAAAGAATAATTATAAAACATAATCTATAATTTCTCCTCTAGAAAAATCTCAATTAGCTTCTATTTGAATGTAATTTTCTGTCCATCATCTCCATAATCAATTTCTTTTCTCTTCCAATAACACCTCATGATTGCTTCAACGATTTTGTTGTATAAAAGCATTCCTAACGATATCTCATCTTTCAATTAACCTTTTTTCTCTTTCCTTTTTAATTTGTTGATTTATTTGACCTGACAAACTTGATGCGGGTATATTTTCTCTTTGTGTATGATCCGAAAAAGGAAATGCATGCAACTTAGTGATTCAAAACTCCTCTATTCAATTATAAGTTTCTAAAAAATCCTCTTCAGTTTCTCATGGGAATCATACAATTATATCCGCTCAAATTGAAATTGAATTCTTCTTTTTTAATTTCCTCGTTTTCTCAAGTACTTGTTTTAATTCCTTTGATCAATAGTGTCTTCTCATGTTCTTTAAAACATTATCCGAAAAACTTTGAATAGAATAATGGAAATGAGGCATAATCCTATCATCCGATATAACCTCAAAAAACTCATCATTGGCATATTCAGGTCACATACTAGAAATCCTAATCCTAGGAATTCACGTTTGTTTCAAAATCTCTTGTAACAAATATGGAAATTTTGTTTCTTCATATTTAGTTGAATTTGAGCATCCCCAAGCTGCCAAATTTATTCATGTTATAACAATTTCTTTTCATCACTTCGCCTCTATCATTTTTATCTCACTAATTATATCCTCCAATGGTCTACTTATATGTTTTCACCTTTTTGCAACCGTTAAACAAAAAGAACAATGATTATCGCATCCATTTTGAACAATTAAAAAATGCTTTGTATACAACGTAGATCTTCATCAAACATTATATAAAAATCAATTTTTTTTAGGACTTTCAGGAAGAAGCTGAATCTTACCTGAATATTTTTTTAATTCAGGATATATAACATAAAATTCAGACTCAGAAACCAAATTTCAACGTGAAAAACTTCAACATCATGTAATCATCACTTTAAATCATTGCTCAAGAGCTTTTTTTGCATCTTTAACCCACTTGTTTTTTGCCCTATCAGTTACAACACATGTTGCTATCAATAAAGTATCATCTAAATTGTTTCCATTTTGATTAAAAAAATCCAATCGCTGATTGAGAAAATATTTATTAACTTTGCATCCAAAAATTTTATACGGCATAACTAGATTTCATAAATAACAACTATAAAATATACACTTTTAACATAAAAAAAGAAGATTACTAAATAAGATAAACTTGACTTTTATAAAAATAATTTTAATTTACTATAATATTATACATCAAAAACAAAAAAAGAGAATAAAAATATCGCCCAAAACTAAACCAAATTTTTGATTATTTTTAAAGTGTGAATATAATTACTTTGTAGAATGTTTATTCGAAATACAGACCTATGGCAAAAGATGTGACAAAAGAACAGGAAACAAACGAAGAATTATTAACTAATGCCGCAGAATGAACTAATACTGAAACATCAAATGAGGCGTTAGCTAATAATTTAGAAAGCAGATTATACAAATCATGGAATAGCAACCCTGATTTGTCATATTTTTTGTGAGAAGAAAGTGTTATAGAAAAATTAAGCGCCATAAAACCAGACTTAGATTTCAACGATTTAAAATGAGAATGAATTAGATTAAAGCTATTTATAAACACTGATAAAAAAGAAAAAACAAAAGTCGAGACAGATGATTCTAATGGCAACAAAGATAAATCAAACATCAATAAAGAATCCTTAACATATTTAAAACAAGTCTCATACAAAATTTCGCCTACAATTCAAACAGCTGTTATCCATGAAATATTCGAACAAGTGAAAACAAAAATATGAGATCAACCACCATATGAAGACTTTTCAAGAAGATTAGCAATTTTAACAAACGATCTTCAAATATGAGACTACATATATGTGCTCATAAGATACTTAGAAAGTAAAGAAAAATTATGATGAAAAAAAACAGCTGATATACTAGATGATATATTCATTTCTAATGAAGATATAAATAACAGATTACCAAAAGAATTAAAGATCCCTACTGCTGTTAAGTTATCAGATCCAACAATACCAAATGAATCAAAAGAATGACTGGATTACCTATTATCATTTGAAATAGGTAAAGATATTTCATCAATAGAAAAAACATCTGAAGATATAGCAAACAAATTTAAAAGTCTATTTTCAAACACCATACCAGCAATAAATGCATTTGTATGACAGAATCCCAACTATAAATATGATGAAAAAAAATTCTGAAAGGAATTCGAAGATGCTTTAGCGGAAATAGAAAATGACGAATCACTTAAAGATAGAGATGTTGAAAAATACCATAAAATAACATCTTTAAGATGGGAATATTATATAAACTACCTCAAAAAAGAAAATGAGGCTGTTTGAAATATGCTAGAGCAGCTATACAATAACAATTTTGACTACAGAAAATTGGATCAAAACACCCTTCAAACTTATTTAAATAACGTCGTAGAAGAACGCCTTTCTCCAAAATGATTACAATGAATTTGGCTGGACAATTATATAAAATCAAACTGATGCAACAAAGAAGAATTTAAGAGGTTTTACCTTAGCCTAATCAATTTATCTGACGACTCAATCAACTTGGATCCAAAACGCGAATGATTAAAAATTCCTGTTAAAAAAATTGTTACCAAATGAAGTGCTTGGCTACAAGATCTAGATGAGTATGGAAAAAACGTAAACTCCTCTTGGGACTCTTTACCTATAGAATATGAAATTAAAAAAGCTGATATAGAAGCACTTCCAATTAGTGAAGAAGATAAAAAGAACCTCCTAAATTTGTTATCCCAGGTAAAAAAAGTAAATAAAAATGATGACCAATCAAAGCAAAATGGAGAATCATATATAATACAATGATCCGATTTTGGTAAACTTATACATTTATTCTTCGTATTTAATGGTGTCGAACAAATCTCTTCAACAAACCCAGAGACAACTAAAGAAGTAGAAAATCTATTATCCGAATGAGAAAAAGACAAAGCGGAAAATACAGAACAAGGTACTAATAAGAAAGAAAATATTGAAAACTTTAAAAATGAAATCGAAAAATTATGAGATTGAGTCAAATTTGAAAATGGAGTTGAAGTACGAATGCCTATATGAAACAGCCAACTTCCATGATGATGATACCAACGAATGAAAGTTAAGATCTATGACATTGATGAAGAAAAATGAACATTTAATGGAAAGGTTTTCGGATGAGAGCTAAAATTTAATAGCAAAATTGAATGAAAATCAAAAGCATTCAATATGGATCTAAATACAATAGAATCTTTTAAAAAAATATCAAAAGATTCAAGTAAAATCCGATTATTACCAAATCCAGATAAAACAGATTTTAACTCGTTCCAGAGAATATTGAATGGTAAAACAGGAGATGCTATTCTAAAATTCCCAGGATGAGTAACTTGGGACAAAAATAAATTCGTTTATGACTATCAGAATAAAACACAAGAAGTTGATTGTTTTTCAACCACTTGAGATGATAAATCGTCATATAAAATAAAATACAATCCACATAAAAGGACTTTTAGCGTATCATCCCTATACAACTGGAATGAAACTTGAAAAAATTGAAAAACCGAAATGAAACGTTTTTCATACCAACGCGATATGGATTGGAACAATTTCCTTATATTTTTCAGCCAAAAATGACTAAAACCACAGAACGAAGAGGAATATAAAGAAACATTAGAAAAACAAGATAATGAATTCAGAAAAGTAAAAATTAGAAACTGATGATGATGGAAACTATATTGGTTCAGTATTAGCAATATTAAAAATGTTATAAAATGAGAAGTCTGAAAAATAAAAAAACAACTTGATGACTATAACAAGGGACAAGAATCTAAACTCGAAGATATTTTGGTTTGAGATTGGTGAATTTATAACAAACTTGCAAACGTTCTTGGATTCATACCTTCTATGAAAGAAGCTCTATGAAACTTACAACAAGAATACTATGATGAAAGAGATAATAGAAATCGAAAACAAATTGAAAAATATCTAAAAATATTCCAGTCAGACCCAGATTTTGGAACAACGTTCGATAAAGTACCACCTTTCGCTAAGATTTTATGATGAAAGTCATATAGAGAATTTATATTATGAGAATTCAGAAAATCACAAAATCTATGAGAAGATAAAAAAGCTTCTTGGAAAGCAGCAGCTCTACTACTAGCGAACATAGAAAAATGATGATCACCATACCGTTGATTATCAGAATTTGAAAATCAATGACTTTGGGTCAAAGTATTGCTATGAAAAGATCATTATAACAATTTTCTAGCAGATAAAGAGATGCTTACAAAAAAGCGTGATTTAGCCGAAACTACAAAAAATTCATGATTAGATAAAAAATCTCTTAACAACCAATTAGCAACATGCGAAATGGATTACATCATAAACAACATAAGAGGATGATTCTGATGTAACGAAGAAAGATGAATCAATGGTGAGAAACCCACTGAATATATAGACAATCCTGCTAAATGACTATTATCTGATCAATTTGCAAACAAACTAGAATCGATGAAATGATGGTTTAGTAAAGCAAGTGTTGAAGAATCTTATACAAAATACAAAAGCAGCATCAGTAGTTTTGAAAAAGCAGAAGATGAATTTAATAAAATGTGATCTTCAAGATATCAGAAAGGTGCAGCAGCACTAAGGATAATGTTAGATTATACATCAGATGCATCCCTCAAAAGACGTGCTCAAAAATGTTTCTTGCTCTATCTTCTCTGTTGAGCTCTTGATATATATTGTGACGCATCACTTAAAAAACAAGTATATTCATGGGCAAAACCAATGTCTTTTGTACCTTGATTATTAGTAAAAGAAAGAAATGTAGCTGAAAATGTTGCAACACTACTTGATGACGCCACTAATGGAGATTTTTCAAAAAATGTTTCTAAATATTTTCATAAAGAATATCTATCTCAAGGTAAACCTGTTGACTACGCAGGATTAAAAGAACAAATAAATAAGTGGTTGACTACAGACAAAATGGATATGATAGAAAAATATTTTTCTGAGTTGCCAACCAAAGATTTTTCAAGCCAAACAAATCCAGAAAAGAAAAAAATACTAGAAAAATTTAGAGATTCCCTATTAAAAGAAGATAGAGAAGAACAAGATAGGAATTTGTTTGACCAACCAGCTCTTGTAAATAACTGATTATTAACAAATGTAGATGTGATATCAAACAGACTTATGATAAAAGACTGAGACTTTGATTGAAAAGACTCCGATGATATAAACAATAAAAGAGATTTCTGGAAGGAAGTAACTAAAGATATTGACAGAAAAATACAAGAAAAATCTTATCTGAAACCTGAAATTGTTAATTTTGTATTAGATAGATATTTCTCTCGATTTTGAATAAGATCCTCAGACGAAAGACAAGATATTTATAAACGAATCAATACCGCCTACTATTATAAGCACAAAGTTTCCGAATACGGATGAATATATGATGAATGAACACATAATTATAAAAAAGATAACGAAGAAGAAATTCGTATTCCTATATGAGTTATCAGAAAAGAAGACGTAGATAAAGTATTATTATATGGATTAGAATGAAATATATGGACTCGTTGTAGCCAACTCAGAGGACAATCACTTCCTCCAGAACTCAAAGAAGCTCTGGACAAATTTCAAGAATTTTTTACAGCAGCATTTGATAATGATAAAGAAACCCTAAATAGTAAAGAAGTTAAATCATGAGCCTTCAAAGCTTGAGATTTATGAGAAAATGATAGATTCTTATTATGAGGATGGGATCAATACAAAAAGATTAAAGGTAAAGATAACGACAGTCCTTCAGATACGTGAGATGATATCAGTGTTTGGAATAATTTACCAGGACCTAAAAAAAGAGAATACTTAAGAAATATTTTTAAAGTAGAAGATTATTACATAAACGAAGATATGGAAACTATTTACAATACACTTAAACGTAACAATCCTGTAACCAACACAAAACGATCATTATGAATTTCTGGTGGAGATAGGCAATTATCAGAGATTCAAACAGATAAAAAAGAAAAACAGATTAATGAGCTTCGTGAACAACTAAATAAATAACAAAACTTAATTTCAATAAAAAAATCTCCATTAAAGCAGGAGATTTTTTATAAAAATTAAATTTCTATCATAATCCAGGCAATCCTCCTCAACCAAGCATACCAGCCAAATCATTAGTATCTACTCATAAAATTTCTTTAGTTTGCTCTGCTACAACTTCCTGAGCTTTATTTTGCGCTTTTTGAATAGCCGCAATTAATAGCTTCTCTAAATCTTCCTTCTTACTTGGATCTAATAAAGATTCATCATTAATATGAAGATCTTTTAATTTCATTTCTCAAGAGATATCGATAATTACCTGATCTTTTTCTTCTCAATCTTCCATATATTTTCATTCCTTTGCTCTAATAACAAGACTTTTCAATTTTTTATCCAATTGTTTATATTTAGTAAACATTTCTTTGTATTGTCACAAATCTTTTAAGTTAACCATCAAAATAATCTTATAATATAAAGATAGTTGTATATATAGCTTTTCCCCTATAATATTCAAGCTAAGTTTATTTTAAATCTCTACTAACAATTTCTATTCATGAATGATTTTGGCGTATATCTGCAAGCAAAAAACCTATCTTAGCTGGATTGGATATATCTCACTCAATCGTTGCTATTGTTTTTCATTCAGATTTTCACAATTCGAATTTAAATATAGGTATAGAAAACGAACTAAACATTGCGATAATATCAATTATACTCATCTGTTTAGGTGAAAATTTTAATTGAATATTAAGAACATAAGTTGTAGATCATTCACTCTCCTTCCAATGAGCTTCAAGTAAAGATGAATAAGATAAAGTTTTTAAAGCTTTACACTTCAATGTGTGAATCTTAATTCAATCACGACCGGACTTAGCTATAATTCTATCTCATGGAACTGGATTACACTCAGGACAAAATACACAATGTAACAACTTATCATTATCTATTATTACATCAGTAGATAATGCTTTTCAAAGAGCAGTTGACGTAACTTCTGCCTTTAGCTCTCTTTCTAATTGAGATGTGTCAGAAATAAGAGTTTTTCACTGAGTTTCCTTTTGTAAGTTTGGATACGCTGCACGCACTAATCATCAATATGTTTCTTGTTTATCTAATACTTGTAGTAATCTTCTTTCTACTTCTATTGGTTCTCATAATTTCTGGATTAAATCTGCATCAGAACGAAACATAGGAAGTCACAGATTTTTTAGATATTGATTTAATCCATCTATTGCCTCATCTAAACGAGATTCTCTTTCTTGCATACGAATATATTTAATTAACTGTCCACGTGCAGATGGGGTATGTATATAATCAATCCAATGTTTAACGGCAGAATAACGATTCTTAAATGTATTTATATTAACAATATCTCCTGTTCTCAATATATAAGAAAGTGGCCTAATCTGTCCATTAACAATAGCATTCTTAAATTTTAATCAAATTTCTGAATGAATACTAAACGCAAAATCAAGAAC
>JAEEGL014759149.1_pt1 | contig 15549 bp, 12 predicted proteins | sample 9134231 | NCBI WGS metagenome assembly JAEEGL01 (sample SAMN16246548, study PRJNA631951) | gut metagenome | biome: gut microbiome; feature: rumen; material: fiber-attached | host: Bos | place: Iran: Karaj | collected 2018-10
AGGGGGCCCATCGTCTAGGAGGTAGGACAGGAGACTTTAAATGTGCTAACTAGGGTCCGATTCCCGATGGGACCGCGAGAAAAAATTAAATGGGTGATTAGCTCAGTTGGCTAGAGCATCTGCCTTACAAGCAGGGGGTCATAGGTTCGAGTCCTATATCACCCACCATTAAAGTAGTAATATGCTCTATGTGGCTAGAATTTAAGTTGGGAACTAAGGTGTTCGAGGTTTGAACACTTTTTTTCTTTATCAAAGACTTTTCAAAACATAATCTTAAATTTTCAGCATATATAAGCGGTATTTCAGAGGTTTGAATTCCATCTTCCTTTGTACAAGTCAATCCATCTGAGAATATCACATTGATTAGCATCCTTTTAAGTTCTAATTGTCATATATTCCAAACTGAAAGAGGTGTTTGTATAATGGACTTCAAATGTTCAAAGTGTTCTAAGAAGTCATCATCTTGTCCACAAGTATTTCTAGCAATATCCTCTTCTAATAATTCCTTTTCTTCAGTAAGGTAAGATACTCTTTCCTCTAGCTTTTTGTAAACTAGTGGGTTATCAGTTTCCGTTATCTTGTCTATAGTGTCATCAATTTTTTTGTTTACTTCAGATAGTCTCTTCTGTTTATCCTTGAGTAAATCATCTTTCAATTTTCATTTTTCCCTCCGTATAGTGTCTAATACAACCTTTATTGAACCAATGTAATTATCATCAAGTTCCATCGTGTTTAGGATATCTTCTACTTCCTTATGTACCTTATTGTTATTGTAGCTTTTTTTGTAGTGAGAGCATTCTCTATTAAAGCACGTATAGTAGAAGTATTTTCATCAATGTCCCTTTACTGGACCTCAAGACATTCTATGTCCACAATAACCACAACGCATTATTTGTCTTAGAGGTAATTCTTCACTTATATCATCCTTAGAATACTCCTTATAAAATCAGTCAAATTTTAATTTGTTCGCTAGTTGATAGAATTCTGCCTCTGTGATTGCGGCTGTATGTCTTCATTTTACCATTTCTACACTCCATCCAGGTTCGGAACGATGGACAAATCCTGCATATATTCTCAGGTTATCTATCTTTAACATATTGCTAATAAGTGATTTTTGTAGAGGTCTTCAAGCTCTTGTTCTTACTCAATTATTCATTAGAAACCTGCGAAAAGCCTCTTGAGTTTGTAGAGTACCAACTGCTAATAGCTTTAATCATTGGCTAATAACTGGGAAATTCTCATCAGGCATAACAACCTTTCAGTGTCCATCTGATGCTTTTCTATATTCGTAACCTAAAGGGACTTTAAAACATAGAAATCAATCTAGCATTCTTTGTCTTTGTCTATCTTTTACTCTTCTTCAGTTATTCTCTCTTTCATATTGTTTTGTAGCCATAGAAATAGTTTCCATTAAATGAGCTTCAGGGCTATCGTCTAAATCTTTTTGTTTTAAAGATAATATCTTAGCTCCAGTAGCCTCTATCTCACTCTTTTTTGTTACCCATACGGTTATATCCCTAGCCATCCTATCTATGTCATCAACCATAACATACTGAATTTCAGGTTTTGCAGGGTTCTTATTTAGTTCTTTTAAGTCTCTTAATAGTTCATCTAGCTTTTTTCTGGACATATATTTACCAGAAACTCAAGGCTCTTCATAGAACTTGTATATTGAAAAGCCTAATTTGTTCGCCGTTTCAATTATGGCTCATTTTTGTCAGCTAATACCATTTCATCCATTAGCTTGTTGCTCGGAGGATACCCTAAGGTATCCCACGACTTTCGTAATTTGTTCCGTCATATTAAATTAATTACTTAAATAAATCTTTTTTATCTTCCATTATGAAGATATAACATAGTCTGTAAATGAATTCAAAAGCTTTTCTCTTTTGTTCTTCATCTAGTTCTAAAGTCTCAGGTAAAGCACCACAAAACTTTTCATATAAATTCTCAAGATTAATCATAATTTTTTAAACAATAGCTTGATAAAAGTACCTAACGCACCTAACTTGTCTAACGACAAGCTAGGGCGATTAGTAAGTAGTGATTTGTTCATTGTAGTGATTGTTAAGATTATAAAGGTTTCTTTAGTTCCTTATTATCTTTGCTGTAATTTGCTGTATCAAAGAATGGAGCGTTTATGTATGTATCTTCAATTTCATTTATTAGTTGTTGGAAAGTTCCATCATCCATAACATAGTTCTGGCTCTCATCCTTTACCTTCTGTAATTCTTTTGTGTGTTCCCCTAGAAAATCTAGAACTGCATCCCAAATCCTCTTTAAAGGATCAACCCTATTAACTATGTCTATAGGAATAAACACTCCACCCATATTACACAGTCATTTAGCAACCTTAACAACTCTTGACGATAATTTCGGAACACCAATTATCTCTCTAAATTGTTGTTCTATGTGTTTAATCGTCAGGTTACTTTCCAGTTTGTTCTTTGTATACTTTGCTAGATTTCTAATCTGGATGACTAATCACTGTTCATTACCAAACTTTAGATAAATCATCGGATAGTTTAGACTAGTTCATTTTACCTTATTAATCCAGCTACAGTATTCTCAAACATTGTCTACAATATGGTTTACAATCCTTCAGCTAATATATGCATCTTTCCTATAGTCAAGCAAATCAACGAAATATTCAGTAACTATTGATGCTACTTCATCCTCATCTACACTATCTCCACATATAATCATATAACCAGACATTGCGGCGATAAGGTTGTTAACCAACCTTGTATCTGGAGCCATTTCTCCAAATTCTTTAGCAACTCTTTCTACAATTTTAGTCGCCATATCGTGGAAGTGCTTAAAGTCTATTTCTCTTTTATTCCTTAATATGTTAAGGAACATTGGGCGATAATGATGTATCGCTAGGGTTCTTATTTGTTCAGTAGTCAGAAACTCATTCTCAATCTTTTGTCCTGTTATTTCTTCATACTTTCTAAATTCATCCTCAGCTTTTACGTTCTTCTTTACTAAGAATGGTTCTTTAGCATCTAATATGATGAACCTGTTAAGTAAAGCCTCTTCTTCTTGAGGTAAATACTCTCCAGTACAGATTAAGCTACAGTCTTTTCTGTATACCCCTAAGTCTCGCCAGTTACCACCTGCTCAACCTTTACGGTTCTCTCAGGAGTTGTAAGCTGCCTGAATGTATTTTAATAGTTTATTAGAGGCTTTTTGTATCTCATCGAAGAAGTAAAACCATCCTCACATACTATTCATTCAGCACTCAAAGGCGAATTCACTATCGCAAGTCCCTAATATTGTATCCCAGTTGTATCCACATACTCGGGATAAAAGATTTAGTAGAGAAGTCTTTCACATTCCAGTGTAAGATTGTATCCCCAAGAATGGATATTCATTGTGAATATCTTTATATTCGTTCCTGAATATTCACGCTACCATATAGCCCAATATAATTGAGCTAGTAGTGTTATTGGATGAAATATAGTCCTTCAACGATAAAATACCCATTAGTGATTGTTGAAGTGTCAGATTTTCCATTTGCTCCAGAGGAAAACTGATGTTTATCGACGTATCTTGTAGTAAGTTGTACTCTCAAGGAGTAAACTCTCAATTAGATATATCAAGAATTCCATCATTAAAAATAAACTTGTTTCTATCCTTAATGTCAAAGCCTATACGTTGTACATTGTAGGAAGTTTTTACTCAGAATAATATCTCATATCCTGTTAGTAAAACTAATCTAATGTTCTCGCATAGTTCATCCTTATCAGATTTATTAGAGATATTATTGATAGTTATAGTAGGAACCTGTAACTGAAGATAAGATTTTAAGGCTTCAAAACTCTGTAGTATTTTTCGGTTAATTTCCAATTTGTGATAGGAAATACCTGTACCAAAATTCTTATCCTTGACTAGCAAATCGCACTTAAATAGACGGTCGCTAATCATTTCATTATCTCCACTAGTATCTATCTTTTCTAGCGGGAAGATAAGGAAATTAGTTTTTGCTAATATCTTATTAGCCTCATTGTAATATCTCTGGAATTCTTTAGATGTCTCATCATATTCTATATGATTTTCTTCTAAGTATAAATCCAGTAGGTTCTTAGTCTTCTCTTCCATTTCGAACTAGTCATTCATCAAATAAAAATTTAGGTTCCTCGTCTCTAAGTCTGGGAAACTTTTCCCTCGCTATCTCAAAAGCTCTCTTAGGGTCTCCGTTTGCGTAATGAACCAACAAGAAGGCAAAAGGAGAATAGGCAGGATAGCGGTCTGAAATATGAGGTGTACCAGTATGTACAACTATATTTGCCTCAGGAACTATGAATGCTCCAGTATGACATCCGTCTTTATTGGAGATAAAGTTCTTTCCATCTCTATCCATTTTTCGCCCTGTATATTCACATACTAGGTCAGCAATACTAACTTCTTCGTTAATCCTATGGAATAAATCTATTCAATTTATTACCAGTCATAGGTTTTCTAGTTTACCTACATTGAGCATAATCTTTGGTACGTCATCCTCATCTACGAAATTAGTACCAACGTTAGTAGTAAACTCTATTAGATTGCTTAGTATCTGAGAAGGTTCTTCATTATATTCTAGAATTTCTACTTCGTGAGCTGGTAGTCAGTAGTCCTTTTTATGGTTTTTACTACCAGGCAGTCTCAGTAACCTTCCTATATTGCTACAGGCAAAGTCTGGCCACAATTCCGGATGGTCAGTAAGTACATCCTTAATCCTAGTATATAATTCTTTGGATGCTCTAGAATAAGTTCTAGGGTCAACTTCAACTGTGTCGCCTATTCGGTAAATGTGAATACCATTACCAGAATGTAATACGGCAGTGTAAGTTCCCAGGTAAATATCCATTTTTAACCTCTCTAGAATTAAATCTTTATACTCAAGTAGTTCCTGATCAGAAATAATCCTACCTTCTCTTTCTTTAATATTTCTTCTGATATCAAAATCTGCTTTGAGGTAGTTTATCCCTTTAACAAATTCATTCTTTGTTCTAGGAGACCTGCCTTCTTTTTCTTTGGCTTGTTCCCGTTTATCGTTAGGAAGAAAGCTAATGAAATACAAGTCTGAGGTTGATGAAAACCATTCGATAATCTTTTCATAATCCTCAATTCCTCCTAAATTGTGCGTTAAGTCTGATATCTCGGTAACGCCACCGTTAGGTTGAAGTCTCTTTAGAAACTCCAAGTTTAGTTCAGTATGTTCCATAAGTAATATACGCGAATAATAAAAATTTTATAAATCTGTCCTCCATCTAGACGTTCAACTAAAGGCTTTATACATAACACACAATACGAGGTTTGTAAAATTGTTCATATGGTATCGCTAGGTATAAAGCCTATTTCCTCTTGAAATCGTTAGTAATTTTTCTATAGTTAGTAAATAAAGGGGGTGATAAATTCACAAAAACGGATTTACTACTTCCTACACCTTAAGCCTTCAATGCGGTCCGCCAAGATTTCGTTGAAGGTTTTTTTTGTTTGTGATTTATCTGTCAGCCTGACAATGGATAGTATACGAAAACGTAATTAAAAGTCAAACATTTGCTAGGTATAAACTGATAAACACTTCCGGAATAGATTGTTTAGGTAAAAAGTGTATATATTTATCATATAAAAAAATAATCCATCCCAATCCGGAATGGAATATGTAATCTTAGATTACTGTATCTTAAAAATTTTTCTATTTTTTAGGAAAAGAAATGTGTGATTTTTTTTCTCATTCAACATAAATATCCACTCAATCTAATTCAATGGATTTCTCAACATTTTTTCTATCCACAATTCATTGTAATATTGGTTCTATAGCACTTATCCACTTTTCATCAGATGGATTAGTCTGTCTAATATATTTTAAATCTCCATCTGATTTCCAACTTAATTTATCCATAAGGTCTTTTTCTTTTCTCCTACATAAAGCTATCCATCAATCAGAATTGTATACAGGAAATCCTCCCTCTAGCCCCTTTAGATATCTTTGTGAAGGCTTTTTAACAAAAAATCTAACGGCATACATAAAGTATCAGTAGAATTTTCTCCATTTATATCATAAAATTTCACTTTCTCGTAATTCCTTTGGGTCATCATCTATAGAAATAACCACTCATTTCTCACATTTTAATATTTGTGATATAGCATCAATAAACATTTCTTTAGGTAGATAGGCCAAGAATTTAGTAAAACTGATTTTATCAATTCCATCACTATCTACATTATTAAAAAAATCATCATAACTAACTGGTGTCGGCTGGCCCAAAATAGGTTCCCATCAAGTTCATTTAAGTATCTTTTTGAATTCTTCATTCCAAACAGATTGTTCATCAAAAACTAATCACCAAACTATTACTAAATCCCTATAGGATATAGATTTACCTTTAGTTTCTTCTATCCAGTCACCAAAATAGGAGGCAGTAAATTTTACAAGTTCTAATGTTAGTAAAACTTTTGTATCTATTTTTTTACAGAGTTCTTTATGTCTCTTGAATATTGAAGTATTAAACCCACTTAGACATATGACTAAGTAAAATCGAAAAAACATTGACCCCCAAAATTTTAATTCCTGATCGAACATATATTTATCTCTCTGGTGCTTTTTGTAATTAGCCAGTGGGTCTTTGTGCATATAAATAAATTTTTAAATAAATATTATTTCTCAGCTGATTTTTTCAGATACTTTAAAACTTCCTTTTTGTATTTCTCATTTTCCTCTCTTTCCTCTTTCATTTTCTTTAATATAGCTTTATCATACTTCTTTATGTTGTCCTTAGTTGTATTACGTACCGCTACAATATATCACTCAACAATTACACAAACTAAAAGAGTTATCCAAATACCATATCAAATAGAATACTGATATGTAAATAAAGCAACCCAAATAGTAACTAATACGGGGATATCTGTAGTAAAAATATTAAGTTCTTCTCATTTCTTTAGTACTAATTCATCCAGAGTTTTCTTTTCTAGCTCTTTCTCATCTACTGGATTTGTATTATAGTGTAGTTTCATCCTTACTAATTCAAATATAAATCTATCCTATCTGCTCCTCTAGTTCATCACATAACTTAACTAACTCATCTAACTTAGTTACTATTCTTTTCTGTTCTTCTAGCGGAGGTAATGGAATAAGTATTTTTAAAATATCATTAGCTCATAAATTCCCTTGGTTGGCAGTTCCTGTTTCATATTCAAATACCTGGTTTAATGTAGAATTAGCTTTTAATGCCACATTTAGCCAGAGCCCTAAATTAGAATATGGCCTTAAAATTCACACTCTTTGGTTAATAAAGTATGAAACATCTGAGTTAACTAGAACGGAATAAAAATAATCCCTCTTATTTTTAGTTCAGGTTTGTGTTATCAAAATATCTCATTTTTTACATTTATAATTCACAGTCTCTTTCGCGTAATCGTCGTCAATAAATACAGGAGATGCATCAAGCTTTATCAAATTATTTTTAACATTTCCTAACCTTAGTACTTGATATGGAGAGCTTTTTACAAACTTAAAACTCTTATATGCATATCATCAATAATATCATACAATTTCCCCCAACCTTACCCATTCCCAATTACTAGGAATTTCAAAAGGCTTTTCTTCATCCGTAATAGGTTCTAAAGTTTTTTCCTTTTTTATCTTTCACTCCTTAATCAGTTTCTCTTTCTCTTCTTTAATTTTTTTCAATAATTCACTAGCTGGTTCATCTCCTGAATTCTGCTCAACTAACTTTCACTGGATAGCATATTGTAATATGGACTGGCGAAGTTTAGATGGAAAATCTTTTTCTAGTTTCGTAATCTCTTCTTCTAGTGGTCTAGCCTCATCTAGTAAAGGCATTAACTCATCCAACTTAGCCACTATTCTTTTCTGTTCCTCTAGTGGTGGAAGTGGAAGTGGATAATTGAAAAACAAATCTTTATTTAAGTGAGGTATTGCAGCTCAAGTTTTATTATTCCTAAATTCATCCTTTCTAAATGCTAGAAATTTCTGTAAATAATCCGCATTTATAGATTTGTAGGTGTTAAATATTTTAAAAGTACTTCATAAATATCAATCTTCATTCAAGTCAAAAAGTTCTCAAGAATTCTCTCAATCTACTAAAATTAAACGGTTTCACTTTTCTACAAAGTTTCACTCAGAATAAATCTTTCCAGCATCTTTCCCACGAAGATATCTAGCTTCTAAATACGGATATTTTTTTCAACTCATTTTCTCTCCGTTTCAAAAATAACATACGTCCCTAACTCTAACCCATTCCCAACTACTAGGAATATCAAAAGGTTTCTCCTCATCCGTAATAGGAGACGGACTTTTTTCTTTTTTTATTTTACCATCTTTGATTAGCTTTTCTTTTTCATCTCTTATTCTCTTTAATAATTCACTAGCTGGTTCATTATTTGGATTTTGTTCAACTAGCTTTCATTGTATAGCTTTTTGTAAGATGGACTTTTTCAAATCATCTATAAACATCCTTCTTACTTCATAAGAGATAAAATTTTATTAATCTTTTCATCTAGCTGAGCCTCTAGTTCTTCTCTTCTTTTTATGAAATTGTTGGCTGTTTCTTCAGGGCTTAAAATTTCTCCTTCAACCTCTGTAGGATATCCACACAAGTCTAAATCATATCCTAAATTCTTTATCTCATCTACTGTAAATTTCTTAGCTTTCCAAGTTTCAGCTCCTCATTCTACTACTTCATCTTTTATTTCTATTCTATTATCCCACCAATCTTTAGCACAGTCTAAATGCTTTAATTGTATAGGTTTAGTCTTACTAAATGCTTTGTATCATTCTGGCATATCTACACGATAGTACCATATTTCTTTAGTTGGTTCTCCTTTAGTAAAGAATAGTAGATTTGTAGCAACTGTAGCATAAGGAGCAAAAACAGATTTCGGAAGTCTGATTATAGTATGTAAATTACACTCATCCAACAACTTTTCTTTAATCGCAATTCAGATATCTGAAGTATCAAACATAAATCAATCTGGCAGAACTACACCAGCTTTTCATCCATTCCTCAATATTTCAATAATCAAAACCATAAAAAGTTTTGCTGTTTCTTTTGTCCTAAATTTAGCTGGAAAATTATATTCAATTCAATCCTCAATACTTCCTCCAAAAGGGGGGTTCATTAGTATTATGTCTGTCATATCTTTATCTGTAATATCATTCACTGGCTTTGCCAAACTATCCGCGTGTCTGATGTTTATAGGAGTTTCTATACCGTGAAGTATCATATTAGTAGTGGCTAATATATGAGGTAACTGTTTTAATTCTGTTCAGTAAATACTATTTTGTAAAAGCTTTTCATCTTCAGCTGTCTTTACATCATTCTTCCTAATATATTCTAATGCTCCAGTCAAAAATCATCCAGTACCACAAGCTATATCTGATATTTTTTGTCATAATTTAGGTTGTACTCTCTCTACCATAAATTGAGTAACCGCTCTTGGTGTATAGAATTCTCCAGCATTTCCTGCAGACTGTAAGTCATTTAGTAATTTTTCATATATATCATTGAATATATGTGCCTCATCTTTCTTGTTAAAATCTATCTCATCTAGTTTATTAATTACCTGTCTCATTATCGTTCAGCTTTTTATATAGTTGTTTGCGTCTTCAAAAACTGACCTAATAATATACGTCATAGGAATATCCTCTCTTACTTCTATCTTTTTTAATCAAGGGAAAAGTTCTGTAGTTACAAAATCTATTAAAGTCTCACCTGTAATTCATTCATCGTCTCCAGCCCAGTTTCTCCACTGTAGTTTTTCAGGGATAGGAGACTGATAATTATCTTTCATTAATTCATATTCCTGCTCTTTATCATCAAATAGCTTTAGAAACAACATCCAAGAAATCTGCTCTAATCTCTGAGCATCTCCATTAACTCAGGCATCTTTCCTCATTATTTTTTGTATCGATGATATTAAGTTAGATAAGTTAGTTCAGTTAGCCATTATTTTTTAGGGATAGTAATAAAATTAGTTTGTTTCATAGATAGACTTTTCTAGTTCCTTAAGCATTTCTAGGTATACATTCTTTCATCAGAATATATCTTTTACAATTTCTATCGGTGTTCAAATATTACTAAACGGATCCACCTTTAATACGTTTATATCTTCAATAGCCTCTATTCCGTTATCTGCGTATTTATCTAGTAGTAGAGATATTACCTCTCTAGCTTTCTCTCCATACTTTGTAAATATATCTCTCTTCTTTACATTGTTAGCTCTTTCTCTTCTTGTTAATGGTGGCTTATCAAAAGCTACGTGGCATATTAAATCAAACGGGTCCATATCTTCTCCTAGTTGGTTTTGTAGCTCTTCAAGTAGTACTCCTTTATCTTCTAGTTCATCAATAATAGCTTGTTTTTTATCGCTATCTTCCCAGGCATTTATAAAGTCATCCATAGTTTGATATTCTCATAGGATATTCTTTTTGGAATAATCCTTTATACTTTCATTTATTAGCTTTCCATCCGCTCCTATATATTGAACTCTTTCGTTTATGATACTTACAGGTACACCACTTACCAAAATTTTTCTTGGTTTTTCTTCATCGTCTCCATCATCTCCGCCTCATTTAATTATTATTGTATCTCTTGGATTTTCTTCTTCTCCATCGTTTGTATCCAAATCATCAGGCTCTTTTACTGGTTCATCTGGTTTGGGCTCATATACACATATAGGGTCTAATCCAAATCAAGTTCTGATAAATTCTTCATCGGCAAACATATTAGTGGCTTTACGGAAGTCCATAATAGTGAAGAAGTATTTATTATAATCTTCTCTAATTCTGGTTCATCTTCCTATTATCTGCATAAATTCAGTAGCAGAATTAATATTACTATCCAATACAATTAACTTACAAGTCTTAGCGTCTACTCCTGTAGTTAGTAATTTAGAAGTAGTAACTACTACTGGATATCTCTCTTTTGGGGAAATAAAATTATCTAATTGTGCTTTTCATTCTTTATCATCCCCAGTTATTTTCATTACATATCTATGGTTCTTTTTCATCTCATCAGCATTGCAGTTTACTAATGCTTGTCTCATTCTTTCTGCGTGTTCTATATCCACACAAAATACAATAGTCTTAGCGTATCTATCTCCGCATTCTTTCAAATACTCAGTTATCCTTTGGGCTACCTCTTCAGTTCTTTCTTTAATTACTATTCTTCTATCATAATCCCTTACATTATATACTTCATCAGGTATTTCATTTCAGAAATAGTCTAGCTGTCCTTTATATGGTCTCCATTCATCATCTACATTTAATTGAACCTTAATTACCTTATAAGGGGCAAGGTATCCATCTTCTATTCCTTGATTTAGTGAATAAGTATAAACTGGTTTTCAGAAATATGTAGTAGTTGAAATATCGTTAGTTTCTTTTGGTGTAGCAGTAAGTCAAATCTGAGTAGCACTACTAAAGTATTTTAATATTTCTCTCCAAGCTGAGTTATCTTTAGCACTTCATCTATGACATTCATCTACTACTATCAAATCAAAAAAGTCTGGACTGAATTCTTTATAAACATTATCAAAATCTTCAGTTCCAGATACTCACTGATATAATGCTAAATATATTTCATATGATTTATCTATCTTCCTATGTGTAATCTTAGTCATAGCCTGACCAAATGGAGCAAAATCTTGAACCATAGTCTGATCGATAAGAATGTTTCTATCTGCTAAGAATAGTATTCTCTTTTTTACTCAAGCTTTCCATAGCTTATGAATAATCTGAAAGGCTGTAAAAGTCTTTCAAGTACCTGTAGCCATAACTAATAATATTCTATTTTGCCCTTTTACTATTGCCTCTATAGTTCTATTTATCGCTATCTGTTGATAGTATCTAGGTTTTTTACCACTTCCATCATCATAGTTTGGTTGATTTATAATTACTTCTTCTTCATCTGCTATTCACTTCCAGACTTTATATCTTCTGTATAATTCTTCAGGTGTAGGAAATTCATCTAACTTAAGTAACTTTTCTACCTCTCACTCATCCTTTGTTCTATCGTGTTCTAGAAATCCATCTCAGTTACTAGTATATATAAATGGAATATCTAGTATTTCTCCGTATTGTAAAGCCTGCTGCATACCATCTCAAATTGCGTGTTTGTTATCCTTAGCCTCTACAATAGCGATAGGTAAGTGGTTGTTGTAATATAAAATATAATCTGCTCTTTTTGGTTCTCATCTAGAAACAGTTTTACCTTTAACTCTAATTCTTCACGCAGTAAAAGTTACTTCTTCTCTAATCTGACTTTGGCTTCGGCAAGCGTCAGTAATAGCAGGAGTAATATATTTTGTACGTATGTCAGTTTCCGACATAGATTTTTTATCCATACGAAAAAATTAAGCGATAAATCACAAACAAAAATAAAATACTGTTCCGGAAAATTTTATCAAGTAGTAGTTGTTATTTACGCTAACTTTTGGTTATATGTTTTTTACATATTTAATGTTGTAATTAATAAGATTTCCATATATTAGAACCGTGTTTTAGTGAATATATCTTATAGTATGTCTGAGAAACTATATTTTGAATTACCAACCGATAAATGAGATATGGAAATTCCAGAGAATTCTCCACTTAATTATGAAGTTGAAACAGCTTTTTATAGATGAAATACAAGTAAAGCTGTAGTTATAATAGTGTGAAAATGATGAACTATCCAATGATACCAAGATAAATATGTAACCATAGCAAATAACTTAGTAACCAATCATTGAGTAAATGTATTTGTAGTAGAAAATCCTTGAATTTCTCGAGATAATCCAGAATTGTTTTTTGATTGTGCTATCACATTTGTAAAGGATAAAATGAAAGAATTATGATACAATGATTTTGATTTAGCCGTTATATGATTTTCAGCCTGATGACATTTTACTTGAAGATTTTCATACAAGTATCCTGAGATAAAGGAAATATTATTAATCAATCCAGTACTTAGAGTAGACTTTGAGAAACTAAAAAAGAGTTTGAATTCCTTTGAGAATAAAATCACTATTATACAGTGAAATAAAGACACCGACTATCCATTTAATCCATTGTTAAGTCAAATACCAAAAGCGAAAGTAGTTGTATTAGAATGAGTTGACCACCAATTTTCAAATGAATGATGATTGAGTATTTTTATAAGCCTTCCTGATCAGTATCTTTTTTAGGCTGCGACATCAAACCGCTAGTAAAATACGCTAAATATATAGGAAAACTAATTCACAGTTATTTTGTCAAAAAATCATTTGACAATAAATTTTACATTGATATACATCCAATATAGATTTAATATTGTTTGTATTCAATGACTAGAATTGTGTTTCACATAGACGTAAATTCAGCTTTTCTTTCTTGGTCCGCCAAACAAGTATTAGAAAAGTGATACACTAGGGACATCAGAAATGATATCTCAGTCGTTTGATTTAAAGAAAAATGAAAAAGTATTGTAGTAGCAGCCTCTACTCCAGCCAAAAAGATTTGAATTAAAGTACCTATGAAAATATTTGAAGTCCAAAAGATATATCCAAATGTAGTAATAGCTCCTCCTGATTATGAATACTATAAAAAATGTAGTGATGAAATGATGAACATCATCAGAACTAAGTTCAAAGTATTTCAGCAATTTTCCATTGATGAATGTTTCGTTGAATATACGGAAGATATGCAGGAGATATACTGAGACCCTGTTATAGTGGCAGATGAACTAAGGGAATATATACGGAAGAAATGCTGATTTACTGTTAATGTATGAATAGGAAATAATAAACTACTTGCTAAAATGGCTTCAGACTTTGAGAAGCCTAATAAAACCCATACACTTTTCTTATCAGAAGTTAAAGAGAAAATGCGACCTCTACCTATAAGGGATTTATTTTGATGTTGAAGTAAAACAGAGAAGGAATTAAAGAAAATGTGAATTCTATCCATCTGACATTTAGCAAATAAAACCAGAGATGATTTAAAAGCTAGAATGTGAACTTATGGAGCTTTGCTTTGGGAATATGCTAATGGAATAGATGATAGTAAGGTAGAAGATACATATGATGAAAGAAAGGGGATAGGTGCATCATCCATCACTAGAATGGACACAAAGGATAGAGACTATATACTTACATTCTTTGAAGAATTTGCTACAGAGTTGGCTTATGAACTAAGAGATAGAAAAAAAGTCTGAGATGTTATACACGTACATATCAGATATTCTGATTATAAAGTTAAATCTCATCAGATGAAATATAGTAGTTGAGTAAATAGATTTAAAGAAATATACCCTCTAGCTGTAAAATTATTTGATGAACTCTGGGATTGAAAGAGTGAGTTAAACCTCGTATGACTAAGTGTTAGCTGATTAAAGGATGAGAAAGTAAAACAAAAGCCAATTTTTATTTTCTAAAGTACCCAAAGAGAGTATTCCCAAGACCACCTTTTTTAGCTAATTTTTTACAAAAAATTGAAAAATATTATACGTCTTTTTTTACAAATTGTTGAAAAAAATAAAAAACAGGGGTATTTATCAGGTAATAAGCCAAAAATATTTAATCTGTACTTTCGGGCAAAATATAAAAAAGACCCTATGCCTGGGGTCATATAGCCCACCCCTACGACATAGCACCCTTACGGGTACTGCTAATACACCTCTTGGGGGGATGCCATTCCGCAGTAATAGTTATCTAAGTTATGAAAGTTATATTGTTTCTAAACATATATCTCCTCTAAAGAGTACCCCCTAACGAATACCTTAGCCATAAACCTACTGGTCCATCTATACCCCTACATTGTAGTACCTGATGAATAATATATTAATATTTATATACGGATAAAATTTTCACAATAAAAAAAGGAAACCTACAGAGATTTCCTTTTCGCCACACTAAATATCTGAACGGACTTTTTGCTCTATTATGTTATTCTCCTGGATCAGGATTTCAAATAAATCTTTCTACTCCGTCTTTATCCCGTTTTTCTAGCTCTTCAAGTTTCATAGCATAGACTGGATATGTATAAAATCCACTAGGAATATATGTTACAAAGTCTCATAAATTATAATTCCTAATTAGTATTTCTCCCGATGTAAAATTATTTGTATCCACTGCCATATAGGTCTTATCCTCAAATGGTACAATATAAACTGATAGGTCTGAAAAGTATTCTCACGTTTTAGCATCATATAATAAAATTGCTATTTGTTCATTAGCTGTATATGTCTCTACAGATAGTTTTAATTCTTTTTCCTTTCATAGGAAAGGTACCTTTAAAGTGTTTTTCATTGATATTTCCTTGTGTAAAATATAAAAATATATTAGCTTTTAGTTAGGCTAATTCCATTTAAATTCATATATTGATATATAGCGTAAAATCTTTTTAGTTCTAAACTCAATTTCTCATAAAGTTGCAGGTTTGAAAAATTATTTTGATGGTCCACCATTAAAAAATTCTCACACAGGTGAGGAATTTTTTTTAAATTTTAAAAATTGCCACTTAAGTGGCAATTTATGGTTTGTATTTTAGGTCTATTTTCTCACTCTACCATGAGG
>JAEEGL016452027.1_pt1 | contig 15549 bp, 19 predicted proteins | sample 9134231 | NCBI WGS metagenome assembly JAEEGL01 (sample SAMN16246548, study PRJNA631951) | gut metagenome | biome: gut microbiome; feature: rumen; material: fiber-attached | host: Bos | place: Iran: Karaj | collected 2018-10
ATTTGCCTTCAGAACTATAATATCTATTTTGAGAGTCTGAAATCAGATAATCCAAAGATTTCCTGTCTTCTCTTCCAAAAATTGGTTTGCCTTCCTTGTCAACACCTAAATATATGTAGTAGTTGCCGTCAAAGTACATTCTTTTTATTGAAGAATTCGTAACAAGTGCAGTACTTGGCATAGCTATTCGTTATCGTCTTTTTCTTCTGTATCGGTTAGAAAATATATTCCGTTCTCGTCAATTCCTTGCATAGCAAGGAACTCGTCATACGAACCTCTATAGAACTTTACCTGATCCATCATTTCGGATTGATGTCGCCTCTACCAGGGAGGAATGTATATTCGATGTTGTTGAATGAGAATGTCACATTGAAGTTCTCGTTCTGACGGTCGACTTTGTCGTAGCCGAATTCCAATCCGTCAATTCCTTGCGGCACAGGCTGCTTGACCTCGAGCTTCGCCGTAACGACACCCGAGTCATCGAGTATGTATATCTGGAACAGATCGTCTTCGCCTTTCTCCTTGACAGTACGCTTGTCGTACTTCCACATTATCGTCTCGTACATCAAGAAGTAGTTGTACAATCCCGAGTTTCTGCGGAATGTCACAGTGAATTCCTTCTCGATTTTCGACAGTATGTTGTCTGGCGAGAAGTAAGCATTTTCGTGTATCGGCTCCCTCTTGAGGTGTCCAAGACCTTTGCCGGTTCCTTTTCCTTCGTTCGTGCTCGTCTGCATCTGAACGACACTCAGGTCGGACATACCAGGAAAGGTTATTCCGCTAATTGACTCGTTCACATAATCGACTGGGTCGAGTATTACGGACTGGTTCTCGGAAATCATCTTGGAATATCTGTCCAATATCGGCTTAGGGAACCAACCTTTCGGGAACTTGAACACGAAAGTGTCAAACCTCGGTGATAAGGAAATTGCAGGGTTCATCGTAGTTTCTTATAGTTGTATCGTCTATAAGAAATAATCGCTACGATATTGTAAAGAAAGTAGGTGGAATAGATACTACGCCAGAAACAGGACCAACGCCGCACACTAGAGATGCTTGCGGTGCAGCAGATACTGTTATAGACATGCTCTTGATGTAGCTGTCGATTGCATCAGACAGATCCTTTGCAAGTTTCTTGGATGCAATGTCGGCAGCCTTGTCAGCGAATTTCTCAGCCATCTTGTTGATGACTTTGTCGGTGTTGTCGTTTTGCTCGCCCAACACAGATTCTTTGAACGCTTCCTTGAAAGCGTCCTTGAACGCATCGCTGACAGCGTTCTGTATCTGGGTCTTTAGTGTCTGCTTGATTAGAGGCATATTAGATCTCTCTGAAGTTCGATATGTTCAGCACTTTTCCTTCGCATTTTGCAGGACTCGATGTCCATCTGCCGCGTATGTACTTGCCTTCGGTTATGCGCAAGCAATCACGGCAAGGATTGAAACCTTCTAGTGCCTTTTCCAATGTGTCGAATTCTTTCGCTTCGCACATGTATCCATTGGTGATCTCTTGAGGCTGGTTGTTCATTATGCCCAAGACGATGTCATCAATCTGGAACGACTCGAACAAGTAGTTAGAGTATTCCTTCAGGCGCTGTACAGCTTCAAGTATTTCAAGTTGGACAAGTATGTTAGATTTCGGATTCATATCTATTGCAATAGTTTTCTTATTCGGTTGTCTGTAAGTATTGCGAGAGTTCGTTAGATAGTTTAAGTAAATTATCTTGGTTCACAGTGTGGTTCTGTATCGTTATAGCGACTACGACACCGCACTGGACACCTTTGTACATAATCGGGCAAGCCCAAAGTTCTCTAACTTTCTCTCTTTCTACGAAATAATATATGTAACTGTCGATATCTTTTATATCGTCTTTTGTGAAGCACGACACCTTACCAGGTTCGCACATCGTAATTAGCGGTGATATTGACAGACTCTGGAAGTCGTTAGCTATCTGAGTGAATCCAGGACGGACCACTTCGTATGTCACTGAGTATCTGCAGAACGGCAAGTTTGTGGCAAGATTGGTGTATCCGTTGTGGTATTCGCAGACAAGTATGTCATCGCATCCTATGTCGACCAATCCGCGTTTCATGTCAGCTTGGACACGAGGTCCGATGGCGATTCTACGCATTGCACGCTGGTTGTGGTCGATGTCACGCTGGTCCAAAGCGCACTTTACAGCATCATCTACAGTCGACTGTATCGTCTCGACCAACTCGGTGTTGTTCTTTTCTTGCGCCGCCTCGAACTGTTTCTGCATCCATCGCATTTGAGATGTTGTGAAAAATAGAGAGAACAATATAGCGATTATGAGTGTTGCTATAGACACAGTGACGGAACCGTACTTGCTAATCAATGCTGACACGAATCCGACCTGTGTCTTTTCAGACTCAGTTTCCTTGTCTTTGTCTTCGGATTTTTTCTTTGTAGCCATTTCTAGTATGCAAAAATTTGTCGAATATATAATAAATGTTTTTCGCGTATTCCGATACGGTGTTCCATTGCTGCGGAAACTGCGTTTGTCTATGTAAGATCAATAGAGTTGAAGTTTTCCAAGACATACTCAGGGACATCCTGCATCTTTTTCTTTCTCACGCGCTTCGGTATCTCGACCTTCGGTAGCTCGAGCGATTTCTCGAAGTCCTCAGAACACAAGCACATTCCGTACAGCGCCATAAAGTAAGCATCTGCAATGTCGTCCACCTTCGCCTTGCAGTCCTCTGGTATGTCTATGTGTTCGCATTTCGACCACACCTTTATCATTATGTCTTTGTCAACACCGCCGTTGCCGACAGCGAATTTCTTGATTTCCATAGGCGAAGCAATCGTTAGAGTGGTATGCAAGAATTCCTCGAGTATCGTAGAACGGTATATGAAGTTCAGTCCAGCAAGGTCAACGATTGAGGAACCCGAGACGCTTCCGTACGACACTCCTTCCATAACGATGCAGTCTATTCCGCCGTAATGCTCGCTTGCAGACTCGAGAATCTTCTGCAGTTCGTATGCGTTTGCGATTATGTTGCTTGTCTTTACTATCTCCCTCTTTGAGTATTCTTCGGGTCGGTCAGGATTCTTTCCGTAGTCGTGGAACGATATTCCATTAGAACCATAGAACGCCAGCGTAGCTTTCGATGGCTTGTAGCCGATGCAGTGGTATTCCTTCACCTCGGCCTTTTTGCCATTGTAGAAATACACGCACACACCTGTCGAGTTTATCGAAGGATCTATTCCAACAGCAATCATTTTGCATCTTAGTGTCTTTTATCTATAGAACATAAACGGTTTTCTGAAAAAAGAAATCTCGCACGCCAGTAGGTATGCGAGATGTCTATGTGTGTCTATGGATCTAATAGTTAGAGACCCGGAATGTCAGATATGTGCTTCCACTTAGGACGACTGCCGACATTGCCAGAGTTCAGTGTGAAGTTGCCGTTACGGTACACGAACATATACGGTACGCCGCGCTCGATCTCGACACCAGTTATTACAGTGTCCTCGTTCGACAGTACTGGCACAGACGGCAGAACCGTTCCTTCGCTAGTTATAGACAGTCTAATCGGATCGCTGCTCGTGTTGTCTATCTCACTGAAGATCACTGTAACGATTAAGCCGTTGAAATAGTTCGGTACACCTACTATGTCAATCGTCTTCGTTGCCTCGTCTTCTGGCGTGTCGCACACAGCGAACAAGTAGCCGTTTATAGCCAATCGTTTCTGCTCATCGCCATTGATTATGTCAGCGTACATCTGGCCTTCGTTAGCGTCAACGCTTATATATCCGTCAGTTATTTCCTCGGGAAGATTGCTCTTAGTTCCACGGCGGAATTTGACTGGTGAATTGTCCATTGCCATATTTCTATAGTGTTATATTAGTTCGTTGAAGTACATCGAGCATTCGTACCTCATGTTCTGTATGTTGTCCGATGAGTGCATAGCGTTACGCATGTCACTTTCTTGGTATTCTTTCCGTATCTCGTCTTTCAGCGCATCGACCTTCTTGAACGCAGTCTCCTCCTTCCATTCGTTCGGATACTCGAACAGAATTCCTATAGAGAGATCACTAGACATATACTTGCACAGGTCATCGTAGAAATCCTCGTCTTTGTGTACCTTGTACAATTGTTTCGCCTCGCGCAGCGACAGCATCTTTGTCCGCGTCTTGTACAGCGAGAATCCTTCATTCTCGAACCGCTCGATGACATCTTGAGCGATCTTCGAGAATCCAGGCTTCACGACTACGAACACATACTTGCTCGTTGGCTTGACCTCGATAATCGGGCGCATCTTGCCTGCGTATTTCAGGTTCTTGAGATATGTATCGAGTGGCGAGCTGCCGTTCTTAGGTTTCTTAGCTTGGTCGCCCAAACGGTTGCTTATCTCCTCAGCGGCCTTTGTAGGATCTTCGTTCGGATCCTGTCCCTCGCTAACGCGCTCGCGGTTGCTAGTGCGGTGCTTTGCGAATTTCTCTATCTCAGATGTTGACATATCGCCATCGGCTATATCTAATACTTCCTTTCCGACTTCGGAACGCTTCAGTTCGCCTTTGCGGACAGCGAGCGCCATTCCGAACAGTCGTTGCTGTGACTTTGACTTTGAAGGCATAGTGTTCTATAGTTTAGTAGTTCTCCCAAACAAGGGAAGTCTGGTGGGCAGCAACGCCCATATTCTTTCCGTTCACGAACCAGTAGTATTTTCCTCCTATTTCTCTAATGTACGGCACATTCACTTTGTAGTTCTTGATGTTCGCGAGATGCGAGTTGATGTTCTCTTGGTATTCTCCCATCGAAGCGACTATGCCATCCATAATCGTCATCGAATCACCGATCTTGCCCATCACAGCAGCATACTGGTCGTACATGTCGTTAGTCGACTCGATTGTGCTGTCAACGATTCTTAGAGCGTTCTGCGTGCTCAGGTAGCGCGTGCAGATCCTGAATCCGTACGAGGTTCCCTGTTCGTATATATCTGAGTTCTCGACCCAGATCGTCACAGGATTCTGTATCGTTCCTTGGACATTCGGTGCACCAGTCAAGTACAGTCCCATAGGAATGTCCTTGTAGATAGTAGTATCTTCTGATGTGTCAGGATTCTTCTTGTGTACATCGTACAACACCGCTACAGCATTGAATGTGTAGCTCGCATCGTCCATCGTTCCGATTGCTTCGGTGTCGAGGCAGAAATCAGAATTCTCGAATATCTCGTATATGAACTGGGTCTCGCCTTCGACAATGACAGTCCCTTCGCAATACCGTGAATCCAATCTGTTCGAAGGCCAAGGCTTCGGTTCGCCGCCCTCGGTTCCAGGAGTCGGATACTCGTCATCGGGATAGCCCATAATGTAGTTGTTCGGATATTGGAATATCCGTGTCATGTCAGACGAGTACTTCGTGAAGCGGTATTTCTCGCGTTTCGCGCCTTGCGGTACGTTGATGTATATCTCTGAGTAGTTGATTCCATCGAACTGACGGGTCGAAGTGATGTTGATGTCACCGACTCGAATCACTGATGGCGACACATAGTCTATTCCATCTCCTTGAGAAGGAACTGTAGCCAACGATGTGTATCCGGTTTTCGACTTGAACAATGTCTTCCAGAACAACGCAGACGCATATTCTGGATTCCAATTTCCGTATTTCCTAACCACAGAGCAAGCGTTCTCGTAGTAGTTCTGGAAATACTCGGAAAACTTCACAGGATCCAGTCCTGATGTGTTCAGGTTCAACAGAACATACTTCGATGGCGTCACCCTGTAGAAATCTTCTGATTGGCTCGATCTCGTCAGGTCCTCAGCGTACTGAGAGAATAGTATGAAATTGCCAGTAGTTTGGTCTACCGGTGCCAATAAGTTGCATTTTCCCATTTGAATCAGGTTGATTTGTCTTGTGGAATAATAAATCCGAGAGCGTTTCGCGTGACAGTCGAGAATGTCTTTTCTAGGAAATAGTTCAAGTTTATTATTTTGGATATAAATTCCATACACATACAATGAGTAGAGAGAATATTTTCAACAGATTGGTGGACTTCCGTTCCGGTACTCAACAGGAATACGACTCGATGCTCGGGCAGGTTCCTGGAATATCGGACGAAGACTTCTACTATGTCACTCGGGATGTGTACTGCGAAGACGGCCAACAGAGCCGTACTGTAACGATGCCAAACTTGTACATCGGACAGGATCTGATTGGTGACGCTTACAATAGCCAGTATATAGACAATCCAGCGAAGCGAGTGACGAATCCGATTGGACTGATACCGTATGGTATGACACTTGGAAAACTCATAAACGCCTGTGACGGCAGAATCTCTAAAGTGATAGACATGATGCTGTTCACGAACAAGGCACCTGAGATTGACGAGTGCGGAATCATCGCAGGATTCATACCTAAGATAGATGTCGGCGACAATTGGAGTGACAAGACATTGATTGAGAACTGGATATCGAATTATGTGAAGTTGGTGTTCGATCCGAACAGATACGAGATGTTCTTTGACCTCGAAGGCGATACCATATCTACACTGTTCACTGTCGACCTCGACCCAGACCAGTCGCAAGCGGAATACTCAGGACAAGATACCGGAATCTACACCGGCCGTATGTTCGTTGCCGTTCCGCAGCGCACAGGCGTGCAATCGAAGGACATCACGACTATAGTAGACAAGGTGTTCTCGCGTGTCTATACGGGCGACGGCTTGCGCAGAAACTTCATACAGATAGACAACGCACTGCTGAACATAGACGAAGAAACATACCAATACAAGGTGTACCTGTTCGGTGTCAACCAGAGCGTCATCGCACGAATTGACATGGAATATTCGGTGACACTTGAGTAAAATACTAAAGAAAATATATAGAGAAACGATAATATGGCCTCTTCGACAGACTTCATAAGCTACGGCAACGCGAATGTTGCCGCACTTCAAGTTACGGCGGGTCTATATCCTTCGGCATCCTCGACTACGACAGAAGGTCAGGTCGGCATACCTCTAGACATCCGTGAGAAAGTTCAGACACGGAACATACTGTTCCAGTCGACTCCTGTCGGATGCAAGCTGTATCCGGGTCTGAGAATCTTCATAGAAGACACGAAGGAGACAACAACCGTCATACGAAAGAAGGAAGGTGCCGGATACACAGGTGCTCTGTGGAGTGATTGGGAGTTCGACCTGATTCTCGATGAGTTCAAGAACGACATCAACACTTGCAGAGAACTTAACCCGACAAGATATGCACCCATAAAACCTGGTGTATATACATTGGAGAACCTTCTGAATTACTTGTACTTGAGAGAATCTCAGGTTATACAGACATACCACACATTGACATTGCGCTACACTTATGGCGAAGCTGGACAGGTGTACGATGGTTCGTCTTATGTCTATGTCAGCCAAGGTCAGATTGCTTCACAAGCAAACTATCCTATAGCCGATGGCCAAGGATGGTCGTGGAATGTGCAATCGCCAGTCACCGGTTGGTATGTGTCGAATTACTCGAATCCTACGGACAGCGTAGACAATATGGTGGATGATGTCACAAAGGAATACACACTGATGAGAAACAGCTATACTGTATCGTTGACAAAGAACAACGATGGTGGTATCGTTCAAATCGGTGAAACTCAGAGTGCGTCTCAGTCGTTCCATTTCGGTGACCAGTGCATTGCTCACGCTATACCTGCTGTCAACTACACATTTAGTGGATGGTGGAAGAACGGAGTTCGCGTCAGCACGAGTGCTGACTATGCATTCTTCGTTGATGGAAACACAACTGTTGAGGCTCAATTCACATATACTCCTGTTGGTAGAATCATCGCTACGAGTGTGGCGCCGTCAGGAACAGGTACCGCTACTGGCGGAGGAACATTCGCTGATGGACAGACTTGCACATTGACTGCTACGCCAAACACCGGATACGAATTCACATATTGGAGCAAGAACGGTATGGCAGTGTACTACAATGCATCGTACTCGTTCACAGTGTCTGAACTGACAACCGGAACATACACAGCAAACTTCCGTGCAATGAGCTACAACATCAGTGCAACAGTCAATCCGCAGAATTCCGGAACAGTCGCAGGAACAGGAACGCACGAATACGGCTCTGACTGCTTGCTGAAGGCAGAACCAGCCACGAACTACGCATTCCAGAACTGGACTGAAAACGGTAGTGTCGTATCTTCAGATTCTGACTACAACTTCACTGTGACTGGTGAGAGAACGCTTGTTGCCAACTTCACTGAAAACAGTAGCAAGAGAATCACTCTGACACTCGCTGAAGACTACGGCAACGAATGCTCGGCAACACTAACGAATGTCACTACGAACACATCAGATACTTCGACATCATCGAACGACACTGCAGAAGTAGTGTTCTACGATGAGAATTCTGGTACATTCTCAGCAACTGCTGGAGCACACTACGAATTCGTGAAGTTCAAGAAAGGAAATGTCGAGTATACGCAGAATCCTAAGTCGTTTGAGTCGTCAGGAACACAGCTTGAAAACTGGTTAGCATATTTCTCGCCAATCAGATACACGATAACAACTTCAGTAAGTCCTAACGAAGGCGGATTAGTGAACACTAGTGGAACCGGTGAATACGGAACTAGCTACACATTGACCGCTACACCTAACACTGGATACAAGTTCGTGTCTTGGTCGAGAAATCAGGAAGTCGTTTCGCAAAATAGCTCGTACACATTCACTGTGACAGGAGACGATACATACACAGCGACATTCGCACTAGAAGATTATACAGTCAGTTGCGAGGTAGATCCTCTGGTCGGTGGAACAGTCACTGTGAATGGTCAATCTGGTTCTGCATCAGGACTACACTACGGTGATACTGCAACACTTGTAGCTACTGCAATGAGCGGATACATGTTCGACAGATGGGACAACGATAGCACCAACGCTACAAGAACGGTCACTGTAACTGGTGATGCAACATACCGCGCATCGTTCACGCCTGAGGTCTACACAATCACGGCAACACCTAGCCCGAACAACGGCGGCACTGTGACTGGTGGCGGTCAGATTGCTCGTGGACAGACTTGCACATTGACTGCAACTCCGGCAACCGGATATGCAATGGGAAATTGGAAGGAGAACGGAAATGTGATTCCTAATGCTTCTGGAACAACTTACTCGTTCACCGTTGACGGCAACAGAACAATCACTGTCGAGTTCATAGAAATAACTAATGTCGATGTATATGCTTGGATAAAGTACGGACAAGCTCCTGAAGACATCAGCCAGTTGACTGCATCGGATATCACATCGAAGCCTCATGTGACGGTAACGAACGTGCAGACCGACTTGCTGTACGGATTCCAGAACAGCATACAACAGCAGACTGAACGCTTGACCGGTTGGGGATGTGCAGCGATACCTGCAGCATTCGGACACTGGGCAACCGACAACCAAGATCCTGAATACAACTATGCTACATTCTTCGTTGGCGAAGCACAAGGCGGCGGATGCGATCTGTTGGGTGCTTCACAAACAAGAACTATGACAATCAACAACATACCTTACATTGTCGTTGAAACGCCTCAGTCATTGTCGCTTAGCTCACAAAACAGCATAATCTTCGGTGGTGGCAAGTCGTACTTGAACGAGTATGAACAGCTGCCGCAGTTCGGTACTCTGTGGAGTCACCAGAACATGAACATCATCGACATTGACCGAGTCAGTTCTGAACAAAATAACGGATAAAATACGCTAGAATCCTAAAGTATGGCAAAGAAAATCATATTCTCATCGGGTGGTTTCGACATAAGCGGAAATCAGGAGAACAGGGAACAACCTTTGGACTTCAGATACGGACCGTGGAACAGTGTCGTTGATGCTACATATGTGATTGCTAATCCATACTCGAGTAGGGTATTCTACGGCCTTACTGTTGGGGTCTATGTCTTCGATGAACAGGACCCCAGCAAGAAGGTCGGTATTGACGAATACTGGTGGCAGCCAAAGGCTGTTTGGGATGAAACACAGAACAGATGGATAGATGGATTTGTCCTGAAATATCCAGCAAACACTCCAACAACTGTTCCTGACAGAACCGAATATCCTGGAAAAGTGCTCGGCCTGTCGGACGATGAGCATAACTACGGAGCAACTTGGCGAGACGACAACGCAGAACAAGAATGGAACGACTTGAGTGGAAGCGGAGACCATTCCGAAATAGTAAACTCTGAGGAACCGTAATGATTGTAAGAACATTCCATCAGTTAGAATCAGACAACAATGGTCTGGACATATTCAACAAATGGTTGAGTTCTGAGAAGAATCCTATAAAGGGCACGGACATCTCACTGATCTTCGAAGGAAAGGAATATGCTGACACCGAAGTCGACCACTTGGCATTCGGAAGCGTAGTCACACCGTGTCTGACACCTGCGAATCTGATTGCTTGCGTATCCAAGATGACTGATGAAGAGAAGGAACGTCTAAAGAAAATATTAGAAATTTAACTGATTATACCGTTAACTGATTATACCGTTAACTGATTATACGAAAAAAGGCAGGCTCCTTACGGGGTCTGCCTTTCTTTTTGCACGAATCAAGATTACTTCTTCTTATTGACCTTTTCTTCGACTGGCTCTTCGGGCTTGTCTTCCTTCTTGCCAGAGGTGTTGACTGTCTTGACAAGTTCCATATGCTCCATCACAGCATTGTGGCGCTGAGCGAGGTAGATGGTGCCTGCCGTGTCAATCGAGAACTGCTCGTGGTTCGTCTTGAAGTACTCGTTGATTGCAAGAATGTCCTTCCATTCCTTGAATCCCTTGAACTGGCACTGGTCGAGCACGCGGAGTGTGCTGTCGAGTTGACGGAAGTTGAGTTCCTCGATTCCGTTCTTCCACAGCTTGTACAGTTCGTATAGACCGAGCGTGAAGTCCCACTTGACTTCCTGCTTGCCGATGAAGTACATAATCATTGTGGCAATGTCCTTCATCGAGTAATGCGTTCCGTCATAGGTGACTTCCTTTGCCAGTTTGTAAGATGTTTGGTCGATGTACTTCTCGTACTTTTCAGCTTCCTCGATGCAGACCTTCTCTTCTGCTTCGACTTCCTCGACAGTCTTCAGGTCGAGAATCTTCTTCTTGTACTCATCGAGTTGAGACTGTAGGCGAGTTGCGAATTCCTTTGCGGTCTCGCCTTCGTTCCATAGATAATTCTTTTCAGCCATTAAAGTATATACTTATATTTTGTGTGTTTTGGTGTTACAGAATCAGTATCAGTGCTACTGCGGCAGCAACTGCCAGTATCGCAATCAGTATAGAGAATCTCTTGAATGACTTCTTCAAGTCGTCAAACAGAATCGGCTTGAGGACAAACAAGTAGTTCTCATTGTCGTCTAGGCGCGTTAGCGAGTATGTCATTATGTCGAGCAATTCCTTGTTCTTGATGAAGTTCGATGCTGCGAACATATGGTCCATGCACCACTTCTCGACATAGGCTCTGTTCGAGATTCCATCATTCGTGTATTCAAACGGAACACCGTCAGTTGTTTCCATCTTCCTGACGAGTGGATTCAGCACAGTGTACCACCTGCCGACCCAGTCTTCTTTGAACTGCGCGCCATATATGTTACTTAGATTACCTAGCAAGTTCTCGGCCTCGTCTACTTTCCGTATGATGCGCCGGATCTTGTGGTATCTGAACAATGTTGGTATAAATAGACTCATATCTATATGGTTATGCTTGCATAAATATAAAATATCCAGGCAGTAAGATTAAGATTTTTCCGCATTTCTTGACGCCACACTGGATTGCTTCAAAATCGAGTTCTCGGCAATTATTATTTGTTTTGCTCATACATACATACGAAATGAAGAAACTATCTCAGATACTAGAAGGTCGGATGTCTAGTTCTGCATTGAAGACATTGCAAAAGGAAATAACTGAGTACAACAAGAAGATACTCGGCAAAGTTCCTGAGGAAGTCGAGCGCGCAAGCGAATTGCTCGACAAGTACCAGATATACGACCCAGAAACCATAAAGCGGTTGCCTGCGTCCACGAAAGCGGAACAGAAACGATTGTCGACTGAGTTCGGAATATCAGACGATGATCTCGAGGAATTGGTTCTACTGATAAAGAAAATCGAGAAGGACGGCAACATCCGACTGATACCTGCTATGATGTCGAAAGCTGAGCGCGACTCGTTCGTTGCTGGCAAGCTCGCTATGGACGACATCACGATGGATTTGGAATCCAAGGCAGGCCGTGACGCTGTTGCGAAACTGTATATTCCTCTGGTGATGAAGATCGCTTCGCAGTTCGAAGGCAAGAGCGCATTCGACAAGGACCAACTGATTGGTTCGGGAATGCTCGGTCTTGTGAACGCGATGAACAATTGGCGCAAGCCAGAAACAACCGACATTGACAGTCTAGACATTGACGATGCAGACAAGCGCGAAGGTCAGAAAGTCAAGTCCTTGTCGTTCAAGAAGTACGCTGCATGGCGGATCAGATTCCAGATACTGTCAGACATAAACAAGTATTCTAGAACAGTCACTATGTCGCAGTACACATACCGCAAGCTGCGAGACGAAGGCCGTGTCGGCGACACGTTCGTCAGATCAATAGACACAGGTGGCCAAGATGACGAGAACGGATCTTCGACTGACAGAATGCCTGAACTCGGGCAAGAACCCGATGTGTTCCGTCCTGACCAGGATGCAACCGACAAGAATTTCGCTGAACTATACGAGATCATCGAGAAGAAGTTCGGTTTCAAGGAAGCATCTATATTCTACCGCATACTTGGCCTCAACGGTTTCAAGCGCGTTACAGCGCGTACAATCGCATCTGAGATGGGTGTGACCGAAAACCGCATATCGCAGATAAAGAACAAGATCATATCGTACCTTAGAGCGAACAAGCGCTCAGCACGGCTGTTGGCCGACATTCTCGATGTCTACACCGAGAACCTGCTGTTCGATCTGTACAACTGCTCGAAGGAAGAGATCTACGAAGCACTAATCAGCGATGATGTGCATATGATGCTTGAGGCTGCTACGCGCTGGGACTCGAAAGACAAACTGTCGCGCTCGGTGTCGAACGCATTGGAAGCGATGGCAGACACAACGAAAGCTGACTACATCGTGCATTGTCTCCGTGACGGATTCGACTATATAGATTCTACTTACCGCAAGAACAAGCTCGTGATAATGGAATTCCTCAGCATACTCGAACCGACCGAGACATTCGGCAAGCGCAGCGATGCATTCATCATCGACCGCATAAGCGAAATATCAGAAATGTGCCAAAAACACGGAATATATTCTAAGTAAAATACTATACGAACAAGATATGAAAGATCTAAAGCAATACATTGCCGAGCATCTCAATGAGGGCGAAGACAATAAAATCAAAGAACTTGAGAAGAAGATAGACAAGGTCGAAGACAAAGCCGAAGACGCCAAGAAGGACGCTGAAGAAGCCGAGAATGAAGCCGACAAGGCCGAAGAGACCATCAAGGATGAGAAGACATTCCGCGACTATGCTGAAAACAAGTTCAAAGAAGTGTTCGGTGACAAGCTCGATGAGAAACAGATGAACGATGTCATTGACGGAATCCTGAAGAAATACAAAGAGGACGCTGACAAAGGCGACTGGGGTACTCTAGTTGGCGCATTGAACAAGAGCTTCTAACCGTTATGGAACCGATTACCGAATACCTAAAACAGAAGAATCTGCTCGGTTTCGTGAACGAATCGTTCGGTTCAGAGAAAATCAGCTCTGTGTTCCACAACGAGCGTGGTCATCTCGACTCAGACTTCAAGTATCTAATCAACAAGGAGATGCTGTGGGACAAGATCACTGACGATGACATCGAGGAGATGGAAACCGAGGAAGCCCGAAAGCTCGCCTACAAGAAGGACTCGAACGCATACATCATTTGGCTCGACCCTCAAGGAAAGTATATTGGAAGAACCGCTGGCAACTACAGCATTGTAATCAACTACAATATGAGAAGCATCGTCAGAAACACTGTGAAATCGCTCTCTATTGCATCTGACAAAGCTATAGTCATCAGCGACCCAGACAAGTTCTCGACCAGCGCAATCCGCAAGCTAAGAACTGAGCAGAAGAAGAACGCCACCGCTCTGATGAGCGATGTCGAGATCAAGAAACAGAATCTCAAGCGCTATCAAGACACCATCAACAACAACCGTCTTAGCGAGATCAATATGGGCGACATTGCTGAATCAGTGAAAGCCGTTCTAGACAAGTATGCTACTATGGTAGCAGGATTGACCGGTGAGTTGGCAGCTTCGAACGACTACAAGACGATAATCGAGAAGCTCGATGACATGGACGATGAGATCAGAAAGATCGTCTCTTGGTTCAAGGAAATCCTGAAACGCAAGGAAGACTACGACAAGTACAAGAAATGGGAAGCGATTGCTGCCGACTACAGAGACAGAATGCTCAACGCAGTTGACACACTCAGCAAAAACATTGACAAGTTCAACCAAAAATACGGCGAATAACAATGACAATCAATAGATTCAAGAATATGGTCGATAGCGGCATCGCGCGGCGCGAGTACAAGACCTTTATTCCTAGTATGTCAGAGACAGATCCTATAGTACGGACATTCAACAACTGCTATGGTCTGTTCACAGACACTCATATGTCGAAGATTGCTGAAAACGACTATGTTATTACAGGAAGCTTGTGCCGTATGCCTGAGAAATTCGACTGTTTCTTGTACAGCATAAACTACGGCTTTGGCACAGCATTCAAGGTGAACGGCAAAGTCACCTCGCTCGCAGGATTCCTACAGTCGAATGGCTTGAAAGGAAACTACGAGACATTGAACGGTGACGCTGTGTACCGCATCGGTCCAGAAGTCGTTCATCCAATCGACCAGAATTGTCCTTACGGTGTATGTGCAATGGATGTTCAGAGCAACTATCCTGCACAGCTCGGTGAGAAGATGATGGAAATCGTGACGAACATGGTCAGTGAGTCGAGCGACATCTCGGAATTCGAGAAACTCCTGAACGAGTCCGAGCAAGTGAAAGGAAACGACTGGGTAGCGTTCTCGACTAGCAACGGTTTCGGTGTCACATCCGACACTATCGGCAAAGCTATCCTGTTCGAGGCTACTAAGAAAGTGAAACGCTACAAGGTCACCGACTACTACTCACCTATGTACAGCGGCCGCGACCGTGAGTATACCACTGAAGGAACACTCGAGGAACTGATAGAATACTTCAGATACACACTCGAGACAGGCAAGAGCTACGAACACGAGAAAGGCAACAAGAAAATCAATCTGAACCCAAAGACCATACAGCAGTTGTGCGACAATCTTGCCAAGGCAAAAGACAACGCAGCTCGTAACGGCTATGGTGGCCACTCGTACAGCTGGGAGGAAATAGAACCAGAAGAACAATGATTACACTATCGAACTACATCGCAGAAAGATCTGGCGAAAACCAGTATGTCATCTCTGAGGATAGCATGGAAATCATAGTCCACGCCCTGAACATGCTTAAGAAGAAAGGCACCATATTCAAGCCTGAGGAGGTAG
>JAEEGL010967319.1_pt1 | contig 15548 bp, 7 predicted proteins | sample 9134231 | NCBI WGS metagenome assembly JAEEGL01 (sample SAMN16246548, study PRJNA631951) | gut metagenome | biome: gut microbiome; feature: rumen; material: fiber-attached | host: Bos | place: Iran: Karaj | collected 2018-10
CGCCGGTGGGACACTGCTCCACGCATTTGCGGCACATCTTGCACTTGTTGAAGTCGATGTAGGCGACATTATTTTCCACGGTGATTGCCTCGAATGGGCAGGTCTTGGCGCACTTGCCGCAGCCGATGCAGGCTGACGAACAAGCCTTCTTTGCCACCGCGCCCTTGTCCTTGTTGATGCACGATACATACACCTTGCGGAATTTCGGGGCTTTTTTGCGGAGCTCAATTACCATTTTTGGACAAGCCTTGACGCAAGCGCCGCAGCCCGTACATTTTTCGTCGTTGACCTCCGGCAGACCAGTCTCGTGGTTGATTTTGATTGCGCCAAACTGGCAGACGCTCTCGCAGTCGCCGAGTCCGATGCAGCCAAAGGAGCAACCCGTCTCGCCGCCGTAAGTAGCTGACACGATGGCACAAGTCTGTGCGCCCTCGTAGTTGCTTGTCTTTGGACGGCAATCCTTAGAGCCACGGCACCTTACCACGGCGATTTTGGCGTCGGCAGCCACAGCCTCCACGCCAAGCACCTCAGCCACTTTTTTCATGACGTCGTTGCCGCCGGCGGTGCAGACCTTGCCGTTGAAGTCCTTGACGCACGCCTCGGCAAAATTGCGGCAACCGGCGTATCCGCAGCCGCCGCAGTTGGCGCCCGGCAGACACTCCGCCACCTGGTCGATGCGCGGGTCTTCCTCCACCTTGAATTTTCTTGCTATCACATACAATATCACGGCGGCAAGTATCGCTATGCCACCCAATATCAATATGGATATCACAATTACATTATCCATTTTTCGTTTTTGATTGTTATTGTTTAATTAATATTTTCGATTTATTGATTTGTTGATTTGTTGATTATCGATTATCATCTTAATCTTTCCTCTTTACGCCTCCTCCACGGTGAACTTGAACTTCCGTCTCAACTTGTGCCGCAACATATATAATATAGTGTAGTATATTGGCAGCACCGCAAGTCCGCTCACGCAGCCGATGTCCTGACTGCCCGTAATTGCAATCAGCGTAAACATCACCGCAAACATCAGCACCAACGGCAATACGTATGCAAACAACACGCTGCTCAGCGCAAGTGTGGGCGTAAATGCAACCCTCACCTGCTGCCCGATCTTGAAATCGTGCCCAGGATCCGCTTCCGCCTCCACGCGGACGCGCTTGCCGTTGGTATGGCAAAGGCCTTTGGCTTGGCATGTGCCGCACGCCTCGCTCACAAGGATTTCGGCAACTACCTTGTTGTCAGATATTTCTACGACTTGTCCGTCGTGATTGATGCTGTCGTGGTTCATACGATGATGTGTATCATTACAAACTACAAAATTAATTAAATGTTATGAATAACGAAATTTTTTTGACGAAATGGTTGATTTTTTTGATGGTAATTAAGTCAAAATGTTGGAAAGTCAGCGAGTTAACATAAAATTAATATTTGTATTTTTTTTTATCGGCAACGCCATTGTTATTATAAATAAAGTGTATCTTTGCAGCCGAAATAAAAAACACAGTTTATGAACACACTTTATAATATACGACGAAATGCTATGTGGCTTGCGGCGCTCATACCGCTTGCGATGCAATCGTGCGGCGGCAGTGGTACTACGGGCGGCAACACCACCTCACAGACTCCCACTGCAAACACGCAGCAACAGCCTGCAAAACAGCATTTTGAGATTAAGATTCTCAACCAAAACCCCGAATCGACGGGCAAGGTGGGCGACAATTACAGCCTCAGCATCACCGGCGACGGCACCGTGACAGCCGATTCTACAATCATCAAGGTAGATGGCAAGACATTGGCGACGCTCCCGAAGGGCGAGACTTCCTTCACAATCGCGACCTCCGCGCTCAGGTGCGGCCGCGTGCCAGTGAGCGTTCAATTCTGCCTGCCCGACGGCAATAGCGAGTACGCCTCGCAATCGTTGATGCTGTACTCCGACATTGTGCCCAAGAAAAAAAGCTACAAAGTAGTGGCAACCTACCCGCACGACGTGGCGGCATACACGCAGGGACTTGTGTATGAAAATGGACACTTGTACGAATCCACGGGACTCAAAGGCAAATCGACCCTCCGCAAGGTGAAAATCGACAACGGCGACATCATACAGAGCGTCAACCTCGACGACGAACATTTTGGCGAGGGTCTTGCGATGATTGGCGACCGCCTGATGCAACTCACGTGGACATCGCACGTTGGCTTCGTCTATGACAAGAAGAGCTTCCAGAGGCTCTCGGAGTTCAGCATCGCCACCGAAGGCTGGGGACTTTCAGCCATCAACAATGACACCCTCGTGCTCACCTCCGGCAGCGAAAATCTCTATTTTCTCGAGCCCAACGGATTCGCCACGGTGAAGACAATTCAAGTCTGCGACAACCTCGGCGTGGTGCAGCGGCTCAACGAGACCGAGATGGTGAAAGGCCGCCTGCTCGCCAACATCTATCAGACCGACCAGATAGCCGAGATTGACTACAATACTGGCAAAGTATTGAGCTACATCGACTTGGAAGGCCTCTTGCCTGACAATCTGCGCACCACCGGCACCGACGTGCTCAACGGAATTGCCTACGACGAGGCGGGCGACAGGCTCTTTGTCACCGGAAAAAATTGGCCAAAATTGTACATAATAAAAATAATTGACACAAAATAAAAAAACTTTTGTGTGATTGAAAAAAATATAATACCTTTGCAACCGCTAAAAATATAAATGTTTGCAAATCATTATAAAAATATAAACAAAAACAAATGTCAAATAAAGGATTAATTAGGGTTTTAGCAATCGCATTGGCTTTGGCTTGCCTGTTTCACCTTTCATTCTCGGTGATAACATCGCGCGTCAAGTCCAAGGCTGCAGAATACGCAGCAGGAAATCCTGAGAAAGAGGCCAGATACCTGGACTCTATTGGAAACGAAAAGGTGTATTTCAGATACACTTATAAGGAGTGTCTTGAAAACGAACTTAACTTCGGCCTCGACCTCAAGGGCGGTATGAACGTCATTTTGGAAGTGTCTGTGGCAGACGTAGTTAACGCCCTTTCGGGTCATAGTCAGGATCCCACTTACATTCAGGCTCTCAATCTTGCAAAAGAAAGCCAGAAGGATAGTCAGGACGACTTCATTACGCTTTTTGGAAAGGCTTTTGAGAAGGTGGCTCCCACCGGTCAGTTGGCGTCTATCTTCAACAATTACAACCTCAAAGGCAAAGTTAATTTCAACTCCACCAACGCAGAGGTGCTCAAAGTGCTCAGGGACGAAAGCGAGGCGGCCATCGCCAACTCTTTCAACGTGTTGCGCACCCGTATCGACCGTTTTGGCGTTACACAGCCCAACATCCAGCAGCTTTCAGGCCAGACCGGCCGCATCCTCGTGGAACTTCCCGGCGTCAAGGATCCCGAGCGTGTTAAGAACCTCCTCAAAGGTACTGCAAACCTCGAATTCTGGGAGACTTACGACAACCGCGAAATCGCCAACAACCTTATGGCTGCCAACCAGCGCGTTAAGACTTTGAAGGATGCAGGATACGATTTTGACAACAATACAATGGCTGTTGCCGACACTACTACTTCAGCAGTAGCCGACACCGCAAAATCACTTCTCGGCGGCGATGACGACAATCTTATCTCCGACACCGATTCTACCGCACTCAGCCAAAACAACGACCAGTACGCAAAACAATATCCGCTCTTTGCAGTGCTCCACCCGATGCTCGACCAGAGCGGCCAGTGGTACGGCGGCGCAGCAGTTGGTTTTGCAAATTATAAGGATACCGCAACAGTCAACAAATATCTCGCAGCACAGCAGGTAAAAGACGTGCTCCCGCGCGACCTCAAATTCTATTGGTGCGTAAAACCGATGGAGCAGGACGAGAGCAGCTTTGAACTCGTTGCCATCAAAGTGACCAACCGCGACGGCACAGCTCCCTTGAACGGCGACGTCATCACCGACGCCCGCGAGGAGTTTGACGAGAGGAAAGGCGGCGCAGCAATGGTGTCGATGACCATGAACGGCGAAGGCGCACGTACATGGGGTCGCATCACCAAGGACAACATCGGCCGTCAGGTAGCTATCGTACTCGACAATTACGTTTACTCTTTCCCGACCGTTCAGTCTGAAATCAGCGGCGGCAATTCGCAGATCACCGGCAACTTCACCGTAGCCGAGGCAAAAGACTTGGCTAACATCCTCAAGTCTGGTAAACTTCCCGCACCCGCAAAGGTAATCGAGGAAGAAATCGTTGGTCCTTCGCTCGGTCAGGCTACCATCAACCAGGGTCTCTGGTCGTTTGTTGGTGCATTTGTAATTGTAATCCTCTATATGATTGCATTCTACAGCACAGCAGGCATCGGCGCTGCTATCGCATTGATCTGCAACGTATTCTTCCTGATGGGCGTTCTCTCGTCGCTCGGCGCAGTACTCACACTCCCGGGTATCGCAGGTATCGTGCTCACAATGGGTATGGCTGTGGACGCCAACGTCATCATATTCGAGCGTATCCGTGAGGAACTTCACAACGGCAAGGGCTTGAAGCTCGCCATCCAGGAGGGTTACAACAACTCTTACTCCGCAATCCTCGACGGTAACACCACCACACTCTTGACAGGTATCATCCTCTACATCTTCGGTCACGGTCCCATCCAGGGTTTTGCCACCACGTTGGTAATCGGTATCATCACCACCCTCGTAACGGCAATCTTCATCACAAGGCTGTTCTTTGAATTCTTGCTCGAGCGTGGCAAGGAGATCAAGTTCTGGACCAACTGGAACGAGTTCTTCCTCAAGAACACCAAGATCAATTTCATCGACAAGAAGAAGACCGCATACATTATTTCTGGTGCGTTGATTGTAATCAGCATCGCTTCGATGGCAATCAAGGGCTTCGACCAGGGCGTTGACTTCGTGGGCGGCCGCACATACGTAGTTAAGTTTGACGACAAGGTAGCCACCGGCGACGTAAGGGCACTGCTCGCAGAGAGCTTTGGTTCTGAGCCGCAGGTAAAGACCTTCGGTGCTGAGAATCAGGTAAAAATCATCACCAAATACCGCATCGACGATGAAGGCGACGGCGTAGATTCTGAGGTACAGACCATCCTCTACGACAAGTTGAAGTCGCTCTACAAGACCGCCAACATCAGCCGCGACATGTTCTTGCAGGGCTTTGTAATCAACAACGGCACTCCCGTACTCTCCACCGACGACAGCGTTGAAAACTTCGGTTTCCAATCGTCTTCCAAGGTAGGACCAACCATCGCCGACGACATCAAGCAGTCTGCAACAATTGCCATCCTCATCTCGCTCATCGTGATGTTCCTCTACATCTTGATAAGGTTCAAGAACTGGCAGTATGGTCTTGGCGCAACCACAGCGTTGATCCACGATACCATCATCGTGCTTGGCGTATTCTCGCTCTTCAGCTCGCTGATGCCCTTCTCGATGGAGATTGACCAGTCGTTCATCGCAGCTATCCTGACGATTGTGGGTTACTCCATCAACGATACCGTGGTCGTATTTGACCGTGTTCGTGAGTTCATCGGTCTGCGTCCGAGCAACCCGCTCAAGCAGAATATGAACGAGGCCATCAACTCTACGCTCTCTCGTACAGTCAACACCTCACTCACCACATTCTTCGTATTGTTGGTAATCTTCATCTTCGGCGGCGAGGTAATCCGCGGATTCGTATTCGCCTTGATGCTCGGTACTATCGTGGGTACTTACTCATCAGTATTCGTTGCATCCCCGATTGCTTACGACTTCCTCAACAGGAACAATGCAGCAGCCGAAGAAGGCAAGAAGGAAGACAAATACACCAAGAAATAGTTTTGCAACCTATTTGACATTATAAAATACCGCCGAGGCAGGATGATGCCCCGGCGGTATTTTTTTTACCACGTCATTAATCAGTTGAGTTTCAGCATATTTTCATTTCGATTAATATTTTTTAACAATTAAAGGAGCAATAGCGTATATTTTTCATGAAAATTATGTTATATTTGCAGTTGTTTAAAAAACGCAAAATCATTCGACTATGAAACGTAATTATGCAAAGAACGTCGGCGGACGCTTGCTGACCCTGCTTGCCATATTGCTATTTGCCCTGTATTCGGGTACGGCATCGGCGCAGAGCGGCAACCTGATTTTGACGCAAGGCAACGCCAAAATCTACCAAAACACCGACGGCTGGGTGATTTACCACGGCAACGCCGTCATCGCCCACGGCGAGGGAAACCTCGACATCACCGACCTGCCCCCCGCGTTCCAGGACTTCCTGGACTACTACGCGGCTCTCTCACTCGACAAGTCGCCGAAGAAGAAACTGTCGAAAGATGCTCCCACCCCCGTACAGTACGGCCCGTTGCTCAGGACACAGTGGGACCAGACCGCACCGTGGAACGACATGTGTCCGACAATTGATTTAGGTGCAGGTAATTCAGAACAGTCGGTCATTGGCTGTGTTTCCATTACAAGCGGTCAATTGCTCAACTACTATAAGACATGTAGCACAATCACCACATCAGGCACCAACACCTATTCCAAACCATTTTCCGCAACGAACAACAGTTTTTTGACCACTTACACCACAGAAAACGTTAACGGCACCACAAAATACAAATATAACTACAGCATCAGCAATTACACACCAGACTTCAACCTGATAAATGTCAATGACGAGAAACTGGCAGAATTCATGATTGCAATAGCCATCGTCCAAGGTGCAGATTTCGATGTAACAGCTAACGGTGGCACTGGTACTACGTATGTCAGCCAACAGAATGCTATGAACCAACTATACGGTTATGACGCTGTTTACTATTCCATATCAGACTTGAACTCTGAAAATTACATCAAAACAGCCATCCAAAAAGGTTGGCCCATCATAATCCGTGGTCAAAAAAATTCGGACGGCAGTGGCGGACACTCGTTTATGGTGGACGGCTTTGAAGGCTCAACGTTCCATATCAATTATGGTTGGGGCGGAAGCGGCGACGGCTGGTTTGAGAGCGAACCAACATATCAATATGACAAAGGCATCATCATCTCGCATCCCAAAAATGACAACATTATTGGAATGAAAGCATCGCCGAAGTATGTTCATATCTCAGGCAATGGCGTTGACAAGACCATAAATATGGTTCAAAATGGCAACGCATTGGAATACCGCCAAGAGGAGGATGTAACTCTTGCCGCTGGCGAATACGAGTTCTATTTTGAATATTCAGACGGAACAGGAATTGCCCCCTACACAGACGGCAAAACCATTGCTCTTACCGACGAATACAGCAGACTCGGCTATTTTGTAACGACACCCGCAAAATTCAAGATTTCAGGAAATTACAATGTGAACTTCTGGCATCTCCAAAACAAAGGCGAAATCAAGATAGAGTGCGCAGACTACAATGTTGCTCTCTCTGGCAAGGTATTGGACGAGCAATCCAAAGGCGTTGCCGGAATAATGATTGCTACATCGGAGAACAAACCTGTTCCCGAAAAAGACCAATACGATGAAAACGCAAAACTGACACAAAATTCCGATGGAACATCAACTTATTACACCTATCCACTTAACGAAACATTTCGTTGGATCAAAAGGGAATATGTACCAACAAAGAAGTGCATTTCACAAGTCGATGTAAAAATTTGCAAACAGGGCACACCAACTTCGGGCGTAACGGTCGCAATCTTGGACAACACACTGAATGTTTTGTGGCAAAAACATCTTTCCGATGCCGAAATAACTCACTATGCATGGAAATCGGTCACAACAAATGGAGTAGCAGTTATTCCTGGCAGTAAATACTATGTTGGATTAATGGTGGATACATACGACGCTAACAATTATTATAAATACCAAATCAGCGTTGACAATGAAATGCTTTACCGCGTGTACGGCACTGACGAATATTTCACAACCACAGATGCCGACGGCAAGTATTCGATGAAAGTTGAAAGAGGTGAAAGTGGTTTCACGGGAACACTTTACGCTTTCAGTGATGAATATTTGACAAACCCTATTTCGATTTCTAATGCCACCAAATCCATTGACAACTTGAATTTCAAGGCATTGACAAAGACAATCACAGTGTCAGGCAAGGTGCTGGATGCAAGTAATGCGACACTTCAAGGCGTTGTTGTATCAACACAATCTACCATACCCCAATCAGAAGCCTTGCAAATGAATGAAGTATTGTCAAACAGTGGTTATTCAGTGTCAAACACGTCATGGGAGACTGTTGAATTTACTCCGACACGTCCGTATCTGACACAAGTTGACATTATGGGATGGTACAAAGGGAATCCTGGAAGCATCACAGTTGCAATTTTAGACGGCAACAAGAATGTAATATGGTATGATGCCATACCACAAGAAAAATTTATCCAAACATACTCAAATTCCAAAAACTGGAACTCACTGGAATTTGGATATGCATTACCCGTTCAAGCCGGACAAAAATATTATGTAGGTCTTAAAGCAAATACAAAAGACGACGCCAACTACTATGTATATTCTCACGACGGCAACGGTGGTATGAATTACCGAGTCTATTCATGCGAAAAACCATTCGTAACATCATCCTCTAAAGGTGAATACGAAATAGAAATCGACCGCTATTTCTCAGGTTCGCTCTATGCCATTCACGACACCAAGACCTTCAACACCTTCACATTCTCCAACCTGTCAGCAAGCGCAACAGGCAAGGACTTCAAGGAGAATGGCGAATCTGTAAGCTACTACGGCGCATTGACAGTAACGGAAAAAGGCGGCGTGAAGACCGCTGTAATCGACGGAACATCATTGGAAACTGTTGAAATCAACGAAGAATTTACAGTACAATCACTGACATTGGAGCGCAAGTTCACCACAGGTGTCAATACCACAATAGTGATGCCGTTTAACTTCGATGCAAACGTATTTGCAGGCAAAGGTACTTTCCACACATTGAACCAGGTGTATTATGACACAGATAATAAAGTGTGGGTTGCTGAACTCTCGGCAGCAATCACGGGTACTATTGAAGCCAACACACCTCTAATCTACCAGCCTACATCCAACTCCACGGATGTAACATTCTCTAATGTTACAATCAAGAAAACAGTAGAAAATACCACCAGCTCAGAATGGCAGCTTGTTGGTTCATATTCGAAAGTGGAATGGAATGACCAATCTCGAGATTATGGCTTCGCTGCGGTTGCCAATGATGAAAAAGGCATCAAAATAGGCGACTTCGTGAGGATAGGTCAAGGCGCGTGGATGAGACCTATGCGTAGCTATCTGCACTACAACGGCTCAAATACCACATTCAGCAAATCAGCAATAGATTTGCCTCAGTCGATTATTGTGGTAATTGCAGAAGAAGAGCAACAAGAAGAACTACCGCAAGATGTTGAGGAAGAACAGACACAAGATGCAATTTCTATGGAAGACGACTTTGCAACACCTGTTTCTGAATTAGTTGCCAACAGCAATGTGAAAGTTTGGTCGTACGACAAGACAATCTTCATTGAGGCCACCGCTGGTCAAGATTACACAATCATCGACGCCAACGGAAGAATGTTGAGAAACTCCGCCACGACATCAGACCGCGAGGAAGTGGTTTTGAATACCAAAACAAGCGGATTGCTAATTGTAAGAATTGCAAACAAATCATTTAAACTCAAATACTAAACACAATGAATACAAACCAACAGAAGAAGGTGTATGAAGCACCGGAGATTGAGGTTGTAGAACTGGAAAGACAGCCGCAATTATTGTATGCGACTGGCACTCCCATTCCTGATTACAACAACGAGGTATTCCCGTAACCCTCGTCCACCTCACCCAACCCAAGACCGCCCCGAACAAGAATTTTCAGATTCTTTCTGGGGTGGTCTTTTTTGTTAACTGCAATTTTTATCAACGGAACAACTATTCCTCCGAAACTTTAAGAATGGTTAAAGGCAAAAATTTATTTCATAATCTCAATGATTTTTAGTTACTTTGCGGCATAATTTAACAAAACCCTAACAATGAAAAGACTTATCACAGCAGCAGTTTTGTCGCTGGCGGCAACAGCTGCGCATTCTCAAATCGTTATCAACGAAATCTGCACTGGCACCGACGAGCTTGTGTACAAGGGACACTCGAGCGACTGGGTGGAGCTGTACAACGCCGGCTCGGCTGATGTCAACCTCAAGGGATACGGCATCTCCGACAACCCCAAAAAACCGCGCAAACACGTCATCGACTGCGACGCCGTGATAATCCCCGGCGGACACGTGGTAATCCTGTGCAACGACCTTGGCACAGGACTCAACGCCGGATTCAAGCTCTCGAGCGACGGCGGCGAACAAGTGGTGCTCTCCAACGCATCCGAAGAAATCATCGACCAAATAACAACACCCATACTCCCGGACGACTATTCCTACGGACGCCTTAGCGACGGCGCATCCACATGGGGAGTATTTGACGTGGCAACCCCCGGCGTCAAAAACAGCAACGCATCGGCACTGAGCCCTACGCCCGTAATATCGCCCACCGCAGGCTTCTTCACATCGTCACAAAAAGTATCAATCACCTGCTCCGACCCTTCGGCAACCATTTATTACACCACCGACGGCTCGATCCCAACCAAATCGTCCAGAAAATACACCGCCACAATCACCGTCAGCAAAAACACCGCCGTCCGCGCCATCGCCATCAGCAACGGATGCAAGGACAGCAAGGTGGCAACGGCTACTTACTTCATCAACAGCCGCAAGATGACGCTCCCCGTGGTGTCACTCGTCACCGACAGAAAAAATTTTTACGATGACAAGATAGGCATCTACGTAGAAGGCACCAACGGCGTGGCAGGCAAATGTTCCGACAACCCCGTCAATTGGAACCAGGACTGGGAACGCCCCGTGCACATCGAATATTTTGACAAAAACCAGATACTCCAGCTCTCGCAGGACGCAGGTGTGAAGATTACCGGCACTTGCAGCCGCACCAACGCCATGAAATCGCTCCGCATCATCGCCCGCAAGGAATACGGCGACAACAGGCTGAGGTACAAATTCTTCGACAAGAAGGACATCGACAAATTCAAGTCAATTGTACTCCGCAACGGCGGCAACGACTTCCAGGGCACGATGCTCCGCGACGCCTTAATTACCGGACTTGCTGCAAGTGGCGGCATGGATGTGGACGTACAGGCGTTGCAACCGGCGGCAGTATTCCTCAACGGCGAATACCTCGGCATGCACAACATCCGCGAAAAAGTATCAGACCACTTCGCCGAAGAAAATTACGGCGTGGAGAGCGAACTTGTGGACCTTCTCGAATACAAGGGCGACAACAGCAGCTACGCCACACACGCAGGAATCATTGAAGGCGACAACAAGGAATTTGACGAAATGATGAAATTTGTGAAAAACAACAGCCTTGCCAACCAAGCCAATTACGACAAGGTAGCCGCACAAATGGACATCAACAATTTCGTAGATTATTGGATTGCACAGATATACGTTGACAACGAAGACTGGCCGATGAACAACATCAAATGGTGGAAGGCAAGAGGCGCAAACACAAAATGGCGCTGGATTCTTTTTGGCACAGAATATTCCTGCGGCGTATATGGCGGACAGCCCGACGTCAATTCTGTATATCGCGACATCGACGTCAATTCCACCGGCTGGTCCACCACCACTTGGTCAACGCTCCTGATGCGCAAGCTCTTGGAAAACGAAGAGTTCAAGGCAAAATTCCTCCAAAGGTTCTCATACCACATGAACACTACGTTCCGCTACGAAAGGGTGAAGGAATTTTCCGACTCGCTCAAGAATCTCGTCAAGACCGAGTTTATGGAACACGGACAAAAATATTACAACTGGTTAGTGCAAAGCTGGTGGGGGCAATCGACAGAATGGGAAAACCACATCAATAGCCTCAACAGCTGGTTTGAACAACGTCCTAAATACGTATCGCAGCATCTGAGGGATTATTTCCACATTACAAGCCGCTACGACGTCACAGTATCCGCCGACATCAACAATGTGAAATTCTCCATCAACCACTGCCCCTCCACAGCCAACGTCACAGGCAGGTATTTCTCCGATTACAACCTCAACCTCAGCGCAGTGCTGCCCGAAGGCAAGGCTGTCAACTACTGGATTGTAACATCATCCGACGGCAACGAGAAGAGGATTTACCAAGATGAAATTGACCTCAAGATCACCGGCAACGTGGTCGTAAAACTCTACACCAAGGACGCCACCCCCGCCACACTTCCCGAGAGGAACACCCTCTTGACCAAATTGTATATCAACGAGGTGATGCCCAACAACAGGGGCGCACTCTCCGACGAGACAGGTCATTTCCCGGGATGGATAGAATTTTACAATGACAACGATTTCGCAATCGACATGGCTGGCCTCTACATCTTTGACGGCAAAAAACAGCAATACCAGATACCCGGCGGCAGCAGCTCGCTCACCACAATCCCCGCCAAGGGTCACCTCGTATTCTTTGCAGACGGCAAGCCTGAACTCGGCGCATTGCACCTAAACTACACCCTCAAGGACGACAAGGAAAATTCCGTCAACCTCGGTCAGATGGTCAACGGCAATCCCACGTACATCGACTATATGGACGCGCCCTCCATCAAGAAAAACCAATCTTATGGACGCAGCTCCGACGGCAACACAAACCTCGTCACCTTTATGGAATCGACGCCTTTTGCCAAAAACAGCACTGGCAAGGTGGAGACACCGCTCCCGCCATACACCTACACAGGCGAGGACGAGGACACCGGCAACCCCAATACTGCCGTATCTGAGCAGGTAGTGGCATCCGCGACATTGAACGTGTACCCCAACCCCACCAACGACTACGCACAGATTGACACCGACGCCGAAAACGTAAGTTTCGCCCTCTACACCATCGCCGGCGAAAAACTCACCTCAGGCACCGGCAAGGAAATCGACCTCACCAACCTGCCCTCGGGCATGTACGTCGTGCAGGCATACGTAGGCGGCGCACTGAAAAACGTGAAGGTTATCAAGAGATAATTCAGAATTAAAATTTACAATTCATAATGCATAATTGCCATTCAGCTGATGGCGGTTATGCATTATGTTTTTTTATATATGTCAATTGCGGGATAAGTCATTTACTTAATTATAAGGACTATTGTTGCAAGTGACGGCAATGTAAAGTATTTTTGTGCCAAAATATAAACGAATTATGTTACCGTGGGGTTACACTCACGGCTATTATTTGTCACCCCTACGGGGTTTGGCTTCAGACAACTATTTGAAACCAAGTCCTGAAAGGACGAAAGATAATAGACGGGGGTGTGAGACCCCGTACAATGCGTAAATACAAATTATTATCAATTACAATGAAAAAAATACCATTTGTAAAGATGCAGGGCGCAGGCAACGATTATATTTACATCGATTGTTTCGCGACGCCCGTTGAAAGCCTCGGCGACATTCACGAACTCGCCCGCCGTATGAGCGACCGTCATTTTGGCGTGGGCGGCGACGGAATTGTGCTTATAATACCATCAGATAATGGCTGCGACGTGAGGATGAGAATGTTTAATTCGGACGGCTCGGAGGCTGAGATGTGCGGCAATGCAAGCCGCTGCGTCGCCAAATACGCCTACGACCACGCAATTGTTAAATCCGCCGACTTCACCCTACAGACCAAGGCGGGAGTAAAGACAATCCACGTTTTCACCGATACCAACAACGTTGTCAAGAGTGCGACCGTCGACATGGGCAAGCCTGCCGTGCTGCCTTCGAGCGCCCCGATTCCCGGCGGATTCAAATACACGGCTGTGAGCATGGGCAATCCGCATTGCGTGATTTTTGTGGACGAAATCACCGATGCACACGTACACACCGACGGACCAAAAATTGAAACCTGCCTCGAAGTATTCCCGCAAAAGACCAACGTGGAATTTGCACACGTAATCAAGCAAAATGAAATCCGCATGCGCGTATGGGAGCGCGGCGCGGGCGAGACTTTGGCGTGCGGCACAGGCGCGTGCGCTACGTTCGTGGCAGCCGTTGTGAATGAACTCTGCGGCGACAAGGCAACCCTACGTCTCCTCGGCGGCGACCTCATAATAGAATGGGACAAAAAAACCGGGCACGTCCTGATGAACGGCCCGGCTGAATATGCCTTTGAAGGAATCTACACAATCTGAAGAAATTCAGATTTGTAATGAAACCAAATTTTGAAAAAAATTGGTCGGTCTCCAGGGGATCGAACCCTGGACCCACTGATTAAGAGTCAGTTGCTCTACCAACTGAGCTAGAGACCGAAAAAAGAGCGGGAGACGAGACTCGGACTCGCGACCCCAACCTTGGCAAGGTTGTGCTCTACCAACTGAGCTACTCCCGCATAAAAAACAATTAACTCAATTATTAACTACCCTAATTCGTACCCGGAACCGGCATCGAACCGGTACTGTCATTCCTGACAACAGGATTTTAAGTCCTGCGCGTCTACCAATTCCGCCATCCGGGCGACCTTGTATGAGCGGGAGACGAGACTCGGACTCGCGACCCCAACCTTGGCAAGGTTGTGCTCTACCAACTGAGCTACTCCCGCAGTTACTTGTTTTTTTGATTTGCAATACGTCCAAAGAACTTTCTGCAAGGGATGTCATCTTTCCCTTTTGCGCTGCAAAGGTAATACGTTTTTCATTCACCAACAAATTTTTTTTTAGTTTTTTTTCATTTTTTTTATTTCGTCGCTATTAATGGCTAATTGTCAAATATTTATAAAAAACATTTTTCTGATATTAAGATGGATTAAAACAATTTTTAGAATTATTAGCACCTTGATACGCCAATTTTGATTACCTTTGTCAAACAATAACCAAACACAAAAACATATATAATGAACATAAAACACATAACACTTACGGCTGCCATCATCGCAGCCATCACTATCTCAACAAGCTGCAACTACCAGGAGGAAGACGACGTATTGATGTCGCGCCGCTCCCAGGAAGCCATTGCCCGTCAGCAAGAAGAACAGAACAAAGACGGCAAAGACTACACCATCTGGAAGTTTGTACACGAAGTATCCGCCTTCTATTACCTCTGGAACGACAATGTGCCAATGCTAATCAACGATTATTCGCAGTACGAATCGCCCGAAGCACTCTTTGAAAGTTTCAGGCACAAAGACGACAGGTTTTCGGTAGTGCTCAACAATTACACCGAGACCGAAGAATATTTCAACAACGTCGAGATGACCGACGGCATCAATTACCAGCTATACCTCGACAAAGGCAACGATGTAATCGCCGTTGTGGAATACGTATATGACGACTCCCCGGCACAAAAAGCAGGCATAGAGCGCGGATTTGTAATCCACAAGGTAAACGGCACTCAGCTCACCACCACCAACTACGACAGACTCCTCGCCCAAGAGACCTGCACATACACTTACAGCGTCATCGAGACCAAAACAGAAAACGGCGAAGAGGTGATTTCATACGGCAACGATATGAAAGAATCCAAGGCAATAACGAAACAAAAGATGGACATCAACCCCATCCTCAAATCCACCG
>JAEEGL013356500.1_pt1 | contig 15548 bp, 11 predicted proteins | sample 9134231 | NCBI WGS metagenome assembly JAEEGL01 (sample SAMN16246548, study PRJNA631951) | gut metagenome | biome: gut microbiome; feature: rumen; material: fiber-attached | host: Bos | place: Iran: Karaj | collected 2018-10
GTGAACCAGCACCTGTATCTTGTCGGCATCAACGCCAAACAGCCATTTTGCCTCTATCACCTCAAAGCCTTTGTTCATCATCGAGGCAGAGTCGATTGTTATCTTTGCTCCCATGTCCCATGTAGGGTGTTTCAGGGCGTCAGCGGCTGTCATCGTCTTCATCTCGTCAAGAGTCTTGAGACGGAACGGGCCGCCTGATGCTGTCAGCAGTATCTTCTCTATCTCATTGCCTGCTTCGCCTACGATGCTTTGGAATATGGCACTGTGCTCCGAGTCAACGGGCAGGATGCTTGCACCCTTTGCGTTCCCATGTGGAGAGCCGTATTCCTGTATGAGGTCGTTTATGAGGTCGCCAGCTACAACGAGGGTCTCCTTGTTGGCAAGGCATATCTTCTTTCTCGCCTTGATGGCAGCGATGGTGGGTGCCAGACCTGCAAAGCCTACCATAGCGGTGAGCACCATGTCTATAGGTTCAGCCTGCACCACTTCGCACAGAGCCTGTGCTCCTGCATAAACCTTGATGTCAGGGCAGTCGTCGAGCAGCGTCTTCAGCTCGTCATATTTGTCTTCATTGGCAATGACCACGCATGCTGGTTTGTATTTCCGTGCCTGTTCGGCAAGCAGTTCCACTTTATTGTTGGCTGTCAGACAGTAGGCCTCAAAGCGGTCGCTGTGTTCGGATATAACTTCCAGCGCCTGAGTACCTATCGAGCCCGTTGAGCCTAATATGCATATCTGTTGTTTCATATATCAAGCAATCCCTCCGGAATTGTCATTTTAATTTGTTTGTTTTCTATGTCGATGTCTTCAATCAGTTCTTCGGCAGCAGGTATCAGCGTACCGTCCTCCAGTTCAAACATGATGTTCGCCGTCTGATTGTCGATGTATGCTATCTTCCCGATGTTATTGACCATATATCCTACGAGCATGGGGTAGGAGAGTGCTCTCTCTTCTGCTCCTGCATTCTTGTTGTATTCTTCCATTATGCTTATGGGAAAGAATACGTCAGTGTTTGCCAGTTCCCTCGCCCTCTCCAGGGTGTCAATGCCTTCGAATTTTATTACGGCCTGAGTGTCTGACTTGAAGAAATATTCTTCGATGAAGAAGGGCACCATGATGTTGTCCAGCTCCAGCACAAGGTATTCCGCTTCGGTGCAGTCGAAGATGTCATCATCCACCTGCATCGTCACTTCGCCCTTAATGCCGTGCGCCTTACCCAGCCGGCCAATCTTATATACCTCCTCTTGCCTAATCAAAACACTCTACAATCTATAACCTATAACCTTTACTCCCTCCTTATTTTCGCTCCGAGGGCATTCAGACGTCCTTCTATGTTCTCGTAGCCCCTGTCAATCTGTGCGATGTTGCTAATCTCAGATATGCCGTCAGCAGACATTGCTGCTATCAGCAGGGCAATGCCGGCACGTATATCCGGACTTGACATGCGGGCAGCACGCAGGTTCCTTGTGTGGTTGTGGCCTATTACGACAGCCCTGTGAGGGTCGCACAGTATTATCTGGGCATTCATGTCGATAAGCTTGTCCACGAAGAACAGCCTGCTCTCAAACATCTTTTGGTGGAACAGCACGCAACCCTCTGCCTGTGTGGCAACTACCAGCAGCACGCTGAGCAAGTCAGGCGTCAGACCTGGCCAAGGTGCATCGCTGATGGTCATTATGGTGCCGTCGATGAAAGAGTCAATCTGGTATTTCTCGTGTTTGGGAACGTAGAGGTCGTCACCTTCCTCCTCAACGGTGATACCCAGTCTGCGGAAAGTGTCAGGGATAATGCCGAGGTTCCTTATTGAAGCGCCCTTAATCCTGATGCCGTCGCCCACCATTGCCGCCATAGCGATGAACGAACCTACCTCAATCATGTCGGGCAGCAACTTGTGCTCTGTTCCCTTCAGCGAATCTGTTCCTACGATGGTCAGCAGATTGCTTCCTATGCCGCTGATGGTCGCTCCCATCCTGTTCAGCATGTGGCAAAGCTGCTGTATGTACGGTTCGCAGGCAGCGTTATAGATGGTCGTGGTACCTTCGGCAAGGACTGCAGCCATGATGATGTTTGCCGTACCTGTTACGGAAGCCTCGTCCAACAGCATATAACAGCCGTTCAGTTTCTTAGCTTTCAGCTCATAGACATTGCGTCCCTTTGCTTTCGTGTATGTTGCTCCGAGGGCATGGAAACCCATGAAGTGTGTGTCGAGACGTCGGCGTCCTATCTTGTCGCCGCCGGGCTTAGCAACTGTAGCCCTGCCGTATCGGCCGAGCAGCGGACCGATCATCATCACCGACCCCCTGAGCTGGGCACATTTCTGGACAAACTCATCTGAGGCGAGGTATTCAAGGTCAAGATTGTCTGCCTGGAAGGTATATGTCCTGTTCCCCATATCCTTCTGTTTACTCCCCCTTACTTTCACGCCAACTTTCTTCAGCAGTTTGATGAGGTTGTTGACGTCAAGTATGTTGGGCACGTTGCTTATCGTAACAGGCTCCTTTGTCAGCAGTGTGGCACATATCACCTGCAAGGCCTCGTTCTTAGCCCCCTGCGGAATGATGTCACCCTTCAGCCTATGACCGCCCTCTATGATAAATTTGTCCATAATTAAAATCTTAATTGCGCCTTTTTGTCGTTATTTCGATATGTCGATATGTCGTTATTTCGATGGGCGCATTTCACCCAATCATCCCTTCCACCTCTTTGGCGGTGAGCTGTATCTTTCCATTGGTGAAGTGAGCCAGGTCGCTAGCCACCTTCTCTGCATCCACCGTACCCATGCCCCATGTCATGAGGTCGCGGTACATCTGGCATACAGTAAGCTGTGTCAGGGCAGTGCGCTCTTCGCCTTCGGGCATGTCTATCAGTTTCTCGAACACTTCGAACAGCAGGCGTCCGTAATGGCGTACTGGTATGCGCCTTCTTTCTGTGTTGTAATCCAGTCCTTGTAAATTCATTTTTATAATAATTTTTTTGGTAATTTTGCTTCGTATTCTTTTCCGTAGTCGGGCACGTAGTATGCTACGTCCTCAAACTGATCCTTGTGGTATCGCTTCTCTGCCAGCGGCATCATGTGACGTGCCAGAGGTGCGATGTTGTCGATAAAGTGAGCGTTGGGGTGTGTTATCACCTCCTTGCATTTTGCTGCTCCGTTGCCAAGGAAATATACAGGATGCTCATCCAGGAACTCCTTATAGGTGTCAGCCTCCACTATGTCAGCCTGTGTCTTGCGTACAGGTGTCAGGGCCCTGTCGTATATGGCAGCAAACACTTCCATCCGCCTTGCGTCTATCATGGGGCACAGCAGCGCGTCATCCTCCAGCTCGCGTCCCAGCAGTATTGGCACACACATCACATCTAGGGAAGAGACAGCTATCAGTTTGGCGTCAGAGCCGTAGGCGAGACCTTTCGCCATCGACATGCCTATGCGCAGGCCTGTGTATGAACCAGGACCGCCGCTGATGGCAACAGCGTTAAGCTTCTCGTTCGACATCAGCTGCTCCATTGCCTCGTCAACAAATTCCGGCAGCAGTTCCGCCGCCTTCGACGAATGTCCGTCGCCGTGGTCCTCCTTGTCCCAGATGCAGTGTCCGTCCTTCGTCAGCGCCACGCTGCAAACATCCGTACTTGTCTCAATATTCAGTATTATCGCCATTAATATTAATATTTAGTCGCGCTTTTTGTCGTTATTTCGATATGTCGATATGTCGTTATTTCGATAGGCGCGACTTACAGCACATTCAGCACCTGCTCCTTAATCTGTTCCAGTTCGTCCTTCATCTGCACCACGAGATTCTGCATCTCAGCCTGGTTGCTCTTTGAGCCGGTGGTGTTAATCTCCCTGCCCATCTCTTGAGCTATGAAGCCGAGTTTCTTGCCTACGCCCTGACTCTTTCCTCCCTCGGCAGTTGGCTGCCATGGTTCGTCCATTGTCTCGCGGAAATATCTTATGTGGTTTGTCAGACGCTGCTTCTCTTCTGAGATGTCGAGTTTCTCAAGATAGAATATCATCTCCTGCTCCAGGCGGTTGTGGTCGTATTCTATCTCAGGTATGCTCTGCAGCCTGTCGATGAGGCGCTGGCGTATCTTCTCCACTCTGCCCTGCTCGTATGGCTCAATTGAAGCCATCAGGCCGGCGATGTTGTCCAGTTTTTCCTCAAATTTCTTTCTTAGCGCAGCACCCTCCTGCTTGCGGAACTCCGTCAGTTCGTTCAGCGCCTCTGTAATAGCCTCGCGGGCAATGTTCCATTCTTCCTCTGACAGCTCCGTTGCCGTCTCGTCGCTGGTGGTTATCACCTCAGGCATGCGCATGATGACCGACAGCAGGTTAGAACCCTCTATGCCCAGTTCCTGCGTCATGGTCTTTATCTGCTCGTAATAGTTCTTTGCCAGTTCTGTGTTTATGTGGGCAGCATCAGCTGTAGTGTCTTTCTCTATCCAGAGCGAAAATTCAATCTTTCCCCTTACTGCGCTGTCCTGTATAGCCTTGCGTATCTCCGTCTCTTTCTCGCGATAAGCTGGAGCTATGCGCATGGAGCAGTCCAGAGACTTGGAGTTCAGCGCCTTAATCTCTGCATGAATAGTCTTGTCCTGGTATTTTTTTACGGCTTTACCAAAGCCAGTCATTGACAATATCATTTTTCAATAATTTTCAATCTTCAATGTTCAATGTTCAATGTTCATCAACATTTTGCGTGCGAAGTTACGATTTTTTACGCAATAAACCAAACAAAACGTTCTTTTTTATGATTTTTTGTAAAAAATCACCTCCTAAATGATGTGTCAACGAAGCCATCGAAGCTAATTGGGTCGCGATTCAGCGGTTTTACGTATATGTAAGTGTCACCACTGTCATACACATCGATGAAGTAATGATATGAGTCCTCTTCGGTCTTTACGTCCAGCTCTATCTGTGTCCTGCCCACCTTGAGTTTGCTCACCAGATAGTTATGCACGCGCTCCTCAAAATTCAGCCCTACTGATGGAGACATCATCGGCGCCGTATGAGCCTGTCCCATATATGGCAGATAGCTCTGCAGCGTATCGCCTCTCAGCTCCAGGAAAAAGTCAGGCGTCACCGTCTTCACTCCATAGCGTAGGGTATTCATAGACTTGATGTCGATGTGCAGCTTTTTCGATGCAATAGCCTCAGTTACAGCCTTTTGCATTTCTGCTTTCCTCTCAGCCTTTTGCTGTTGTGTGGCGCAGCTGGTAATCATCATCATCGTCACCATCACGATAAAAATACCTTTCTGTTTCATATTGCAAGTTTTTTATTAAACATCATCCCTCTTCCCTCTTACTTCTTACCTCTCACCTCTCCCTGTTTGCACATTTCCTAAATATACATACTTGATACCCTCTTCTTCTGCTATTCGCTTGGCCTCCTTCAGCGTTTCAATTGGCGTTGGTGGCACGTTCTGCATTTTGTACATAGGGAAAAAACGGCTGAAATGTAGGGGATTGCCTGCAAGGCCGTTTCCCGCTATCCAATGGCACATCTGGCGAATCATTGTCATGTCATCGTTTACGTCAGGGATGATAAGATTCGTCAGTTCAATCCATACGCCTGCTTTTTGCATAGTCAGGATGGTGTCGAGAACTGGTTGAAGATGGCCACCGCTGATGCGTTGGTAGATGTCATCACTGAACGACTTCAGGTCGATGTTGGCTGCATCGAGATATGGAAGCAGGTCTGCCAATGGTTCCTGACACACATAGCCTGCTGGCACGAGATTATTCCATAGGCCATTATCGTGAGCCAGCCGAGCCGTGTCCACAATATACTCCAGATACGTCAGCGGCTCCGTAGAGGTGTATGCGATACCTGGGCAGTGGTGCTCCAAGCATAAATCTATGACTTGTTGTGGTGACAAGTTATAATGTCCGACATCCGCTGGCGATACTTGCGAAATCTCATGATTCTGACAGTTCAAACACCTGAAGTTGCAGCCAGTACAGGCAATAGAAAGACACTTGGTGCCAGGATGAAAGTGATACAGCGGCTTCTTCTCAATGGGGTCAATGGCCAGCGAACAGAGCTTGCCATACACCTCGCTGACGAGCATGCCGTCCTTATTGCGACGACTCCGGCAGATGCCCGTCTTGCCGTTGGCAATCTTGCAATGATGCGGACAGAGCTGACACTCCACCTGTCCATCATCTAACTGCTGATAATACCTGCACTCAATCATTCAAAATTATGCATTATGAATTATGCATTAAAAAACTATCGCTTCGTACTTTCTGCTTTCCGTACAGTTGTGTCGATTCATTCTCTGCCATATATTTATAACATTTTGATCTCGTTCATTATTATAAACCCTTAACCGTGAACCATATGTGCCATCAGCCTTCTTCCCTCTTACCTCTGTCATCACCATCAGAATGCTTGTCTAATTGGCTTCTGTTCTTGGGCGCATCAGCAAACTCAACACTCAGATTATCGAACAGAATTTTTTCTTCATCTGTAATCGCCACTAAACCATGACCAACTTCCCTATGCCATTTTCTCAGTGCAATTTCATAATGTTCGCCATCCATGAAGGGAAAGCGCTTGTTTTGAATAACAAAAAGTCGGAAGCGGGAAAGAATCTCAAAGAAGGAACCTGACGGTAACGCTACCACTTTCCCTTCTTTGTCGTAATCGTATTTTTGAGCTACTGTTGCCACTCCAGTTTTTTCATCAACCTTCATTTTATAACCATCTTGTAGAAGATGGGCCAACGTAGCAATAATCTTATCACGTTGCTCTACGCTAGGAGAGACATAATCACTTAACTTAATATCAAGAGTCCCTTGATAATTCCAATACGCCTTTTCTGTTATATCTTTCAAAACCTTGCGCCATTCTATCGATGTCCATATATCTTGGTCTATAACGTAGGTCTTTCCGTGTATTGTAATTTGGTTCTTCGGCTTTTTCTTTTTCCCTTCTTTGGCTACTGGAATGTCTGGTGTAATAGGCATAACGGGAAACGGTAAATCTTCCTTCACTGGTGCAAAATGTTTTATCACTTCAATAAACCGTTTTCCGTAGGTGTCGCGTTTGTGTTCACCTATACCAAAGGTATTACCAAAGGAAGAGAGAGTCGTGGGCATATCGGTAGCCAGGGCATGGAGCGTCTTGTCAGACATTACAACAAATGCTGGGGTATTCAATTCTTCGGCTATCTCCTTTCTCAGAACTTTCAGTCGCTCAAACAACTCCATGTTCTCTCTTAGGCCACTATTGGTCACTGTTAAGAGTTGTTCTTCCATAATCCGTTTGCGACGTCCCTTAACACTGAAATCCTCGCGGCTAATAACAGCCAACGGCACTTTGGCTTTTCCATGAATAACATCTTGACCGAGTTGGGTTACATGAATATGATTATCTTCATTGTAAGCAATCTCGATATATCCCATCTGCAACATCTGTAGCAGATAGTCGTGCCAGTCTCTTGCTGGGACGTCCCTTCCAGCCGCAAATGTCTTGATTTCAGTATAACCGCGTGAAACCACTTCTGGCGAAAAACTTCCGCGCAGTATGTCAATAGTAAGCGTGAATCCCACTTGCTCGCCAGTCCTGAGTATGACAGAGAGAGCCTTTTGAACGAATTCTGTTCCATCAAATGTTGAGGGTGGGGTATGGCAAACATCACAATTGCTGCAGCTCTTGTCGCTTGTCTCGCCAAAATAGTTCAGCAGAATACGGCGGCGGCATACCTGTGCTTCGGCATATTCCTGCATTCGTTGCAGTTTTTCTGCATTGATTTCCCGCTGTCCGCTTTCCTCTGCAAAACGACGCAGTGTAATGATGTCCTGCAGATTGTAAAACAGAATTGTTTCGCAAGGTAGTCCATCACGGCTACCGCGACCTATCTCCTGATAATAGTTTTCTATACTTTTGGGCAAATTAAAATGTACTACGAAGCGAACATTGCTCTTGTCGATGCCCATTCCGAAAGCAATCGTCGCACAGACCACCTGAATGCGATCGTTGATAAAGTCCTCTTGTACGCGATTACGTTCGTCAGTCGGCAATCCTGCATGATAAACGCCCACCGAAACACCTTCTTTCTTCAGATTCGCAGCTAGCTTCTCTGTGGTTTTCTTTGCCAGACAATAGATAATGCCACTCTCTCCTTGATGCCGATGAATCACGTTTAGTATTGTTCGAATCTTTTCTTTGGCAGTATATCCTCTTTTGACATCCAAACTCAGGTTAGGGCGGTCAAACGAACTGATAAAAATCTCTGGCTCCTTGAGATGCAGTTGCTCAATGATGTCAGCCTTGGTAATCTTGTCGGCAGTTGCCGTGAGAGCTATAATAGGCACATTAGGGAACAGGTCATGCAGATTGCCCAACTGCGTGTATTCGGGTCTGAAGTCATGTCCCCACTGTGAGATGCAGTGTGCCTCATCAATGGCAAAAAGCGAAACCTTCAGCATCGTATGCATCCATCTAAACTCTGTCATCAGCCGTTCTGGCGAAATATACAGTAATTTTATGTTGCCTTTCAAACACCGTTCTGCTATCTGGCGATTAGCGATTTCATCATTGGCACTATTCAGAGCCTCTGCCGCTATTCCGTTGGCACGTAGCGCCTCAACCTGATCCTTCATCAGCGAGATGAGTGGCGAAATGATGATGGCAGTTCCCTCCATCATCAAGGCAGGGATCTGAAAACATATCGACTTACCTCCCCCAGTAGGCATCAGCACCAACGCATCCTTCCGCTGAAGCACATGATGGATAATCTCCTGCTGCAAAGGTCGGAAGGAGTCGTAACCATAATATGATTTGAGTATATGTTTTGGTGTGTCCATTCTTCTGTCTTTCTGTATTGCCAATCGTTATATGTCGCTTTCTGCAATCTCTATTCTTCCTGCTCGTAATAATACGAGTAATCGATGCCCTTCATGAATATCTCACGGTCGTCAATCTTTTCCGTCAAGGCACTCTCTAGCAACTTATGGATGCGACTGCTGTCCGTATGGCTAGCAATCATAGCATCAAGATAGTCCTTCTTGTCAATCTTGCTCCAGTCTACGCACATCTTCATGCGCTTTTTGAATATCATGTCGAGCCAAATGCGCGTTGAGCGCCCATTACCTTCCATGAAGGGATGGGCGGCATTCATCTCCACGTATTTCTCCACTATCTCATCGAACGTTGTCTCTGGCATTGCCTCTACGGTCTTCAGATAGCTGTGCAGATGCTCCGCCAGACAGAATAATGTATCCCCCTTAGCAATAGTCTTTGTACGTATCTTTCCGGCAAAATCATAAAGTCCACCAAACAGATAAGCATGAATCTGCTGTAGAGCCTTAACCTTGCCCACGTCTTTGTCTGCCACCAGATTGCTCTCCCATAGCGTATAGGCTTTTTTGCGGCTCTGTCCATCTATGGTATTGTCGCTATACGTGAACCAATCCAGAAAGTCCATCGCCTGCTGGTTCCTGATGGCTTTGGCAAGCTTGTCCACACCTGCCTGACTGATGACATCGGTGTTGTATTTCTTGCCGTCAGCAGCTGTCAGTTTCAGCTGGGTAGTGTCACTAACCACCTCGCTCTGTTCCTTCCGCAATTTAGCCTTCATATACTTCCAATAATTGCGGTTCTTCTCGTGGTCGTCCTGTTGGTTAATAGCCCCCACGATGTCCAGGACCGAGAACCACCAATAGCTATGCTCCTCATCCCACACAGCCCTTACCTTATGGTCCTTGTAAAACCTGATAGAAACCTTACTCATATCTCATCTTACCTTATTTCAATTTTCTATAACGTTTATATCTCGTTCATTATTCTCACATCAGCCATCTTCATCGGATCAAGGAACCGTCCCGAGATTCTTACGAGATTCTTAAGCATGTTCAACTTTAATTGGCTCACAAATTAGGATATTATTTATTTTTTCAATTCTTCCTAACACAACATTCGCTAAACATACAGCATATTCTGTTTCAGAGTCTTGAGGCCGCCAAGCCAAAGTATAGCTCACTTTCGCGCTTGTCACTTCATAACCTTTATCAGTCCATACTTTTAGCTTTTCTTTTCCAGATGCAGATAGTGAAGCTATGTTGTTTCCTTGGTTATCTAACAAGTAGCCGTCTTGGTATTGCAAGCTATCTCCACTTCTAAGTCGGAGTACTATGTCTTTACGTCCTTTAAAGAAGTCTAGCCATACATCACGCATATTCAAAGCTATTGAGATATAAGAATACTCAAGAGGAGGAGTTGTAACGAGGTACAGATTTAGCTTTGCACGAGTGAGACCAACATAATAGGCTCGCATATCATTAATGTCTCTACCGTCAGGTATAGGTGACAATAGATAAACAGTATCGAATTCACGCCCCTTTGCTTTGTGAATAGTGCTCACAAATACAGACTTGTCATCAGCTGCGATAAAGTCTTCAATATTCGACTCGAAGATATATTCTCGCAAATCGCTACGATAATAAACTTGGCGAGTTGCTTCAAAATCAGCAAAGAAATGCTTCATGACATTTATGCACGTACTCGATGTGTATGTTTCGAGCGTACGTAGTTTTGCCTCCTGCCACTTTTCTTTTGATATGGATATATCATTCCTGCCAAGTTGCTTGAGGAAATAACGCACTTCTGCAAGGTTGCTAAAACGGAATCCTCCCATCGATTGAGCTATGGTAGCATGCAGGCCTCGTTGCTCCAATTCGTAAGCCACTTGCATTGTTTCTTCATTGGTACGTGTGAGTATAGCAGTACTACCTTGGACTTTTATTTCTGCATCAAGAAATGATTTGAGCGTCATCACTTTCCCTTCTTTTCCCGTAGCGGACTGGATAAGGGTTCGTTTCATTCGATCAGGAATTCGCTGAACGAATCGATTGGCACAATCGACAACAGCTTTTGAAGAACGATAGTTGTCAGTCATTTCATACAGCTTAGCACCTTCTTGTTTAGCGAGAGATTGCATATATTTGGAATCTGAGCCGCGGAAAGCGTAGATATTTTGGTCATCATCGCCAACCGCTACCACACGCATCTCTTCGTTTTGCTGCATCAGAGCCTTTACTAATCGGAAGTCATCTTCGGCCATATCCTGCGCTTCGTCAATGACCAGTACACTCTTGGCAATCTTCGACTGTTCCACCTCACCATTTTCAATCATCTCAGCTGCTCGTCGCACGACATCTTTCGACTCATCCAGATTTCCTTGTTTGCCTATAAGGTCAAAGCTATATGAATGGAAAGTTTTGATTTCCACATAATGTGCAGCATTACCAACTAAATCGATGAGACGTTTCTTGAATTCTGTAGCTGCTGCTCTTGAGAATGTCAACATCAAAAGTTGTTCATGCTTTACATCATCAAGCAAGAGTAATGAAGCGAGTTTGTGTACCAATACTCTCGTTTTTCCACTTCCAGGTCCAGCTGCAACAACAATATATTTCGACTGCTTGTCATCAATAATCTCACATTGACGATTGGAGAGTTCACCAAAGAGTTTGTTGTATTTGACTGGAGTGATATTCTGGTCAATCTGTGCACGTCGCTCTTCTTTAAAATATTGATTAATAAACTTACGGAAATCGAGTGTGAAGTAGTCGTTTACGAAACGAAGTGCAGCATCATAGTCGCGTACCATCAGATTGGCATATTCACCAACAATGTGTATCTGGCGTATGCGCTGTTTATAGAATTCATCCAGCAGGCGGTACTGCTCCTTGCCATATCGGGTGCGGCGGTCAACAATTCGACCAATCTGCATGGTATTATAGATGACGATGAAGCCGCCTTCTATCTTCATCAGTTCCGTCTTGGTGAGATAAAGCAACGCTTCCTCAATGTCAGTAATCGTTGGTTTTTCTTGCTCGGTAAATATTGATTCCTTTCGACTGGCAATGAGCTGTTGGAGCAGTTCTACGATGGAGAAGTTGACAAGTGTCATATCTTTACTGACATCTCGACTGGCATAGAGTGTATCAACAATAAAGCGGCAAATGTCCATTCGTCGTTCAAAGCGAGCATTTGTGACATCCTTTGATGCCTGCAGGCGAATACTTACACTATCGTTGAAGCCGTGTTCATGTTTGTGAATATAGCCCTTTAACGACAGGAAATGTAATAGCATCCTCAGGCGCTTAACATTTGAATAAGTAAATCCAGCTTTTTGAGCCTCTTCATTCAGTTCTTTATAGTTAATCCTTTGTGCTTCCCCTGCAAGTCGTTGCAAGAGGAATTGTTCCAACTTCAGTATAATGTCAAGATTTCTTAGGGATGTGCTCTTGGATATCCAAGCTTGCATGTCGCGACTATCAGACAACAAGCCATCCTGACGCATCAGGTTGATGTTCCTGATAACAGTTACTTTACTCATACCAAGAACGTCTGCCAGATAGTCCACGCGACTTTCTGCTTCTGCACCTCTTCCTTCTGCAGTTGCACGAGCGCTGATAAGTGACTTGATAATACGGGCTGCTTCTTCACGCGAATGCTCGTCAAAGAGTGGCGATATTGTCAGCTTGCGACGCGCCTCATCCATATTCTTTACAGCGATACCTGTCGCAAAGACATGAGGAGAATTACTACCGCGCTGTATGAATCCGGCATCCTCTAATGCTGCGATTGCTGCCTTTACGCGAGTCTCTATGTCTTCCACGTCTTCACCCCACCCAGCCTGACGAGCAATGTCCAATGGCGAGCAACTAACCTTGTCTCGTTTTGCCGTAAGATCCTTGATGGCTTTCCAGACCTGCTGGATCTCACTAATACTGAGTTTGGTCTGATTAAGGAGTATGAAATGCTTGTCAAGGTCACTATCAGCGTACAGAACATAGCATTCAGCCTGCATCTCTGGATCTCGTCCTGCACGGCCTGCTTCCTGCACATAGTTCTCCAAGGAGTCGCTGATGTTGTAGTGAACAACCAGACCGACATCTTTCTTGTCAACACCCATACCAAATGCAGACGTAGCCACTATCACCTGCGCTTCTCCGCTCATGAAAGCATTCTGATTCTTCACCTTCTCTGCAGCCTCCATCTTGCCGTTGAATGGCAATGCTCGTATGCCGTCTTGCGCTAAATGCTGTGCCAACTCTCGGGTGCGGCGAGTACGTGACACATAAACTATAGAAGGACAATTGTGACCCAATATCAGAGAGCGCAACAGGTTATATTTCTCATCAGCAGTATCAGCGTGAAGTACAGAATAGCGCAGGTTCTTTCTTTCAGCATTGGCCGCAAAAACTTTCAAATCTAAACCAAGCTTAACCCTGAAGTAGTCACAAATATCGCTGATAACCTTTTGTTTGGCAGTTGCGGTAAAACACGAAACAGCGATAGGCTGAGCCAGATGCTTCTTTTCCTGTAGTTCACGGATAAAGTCACCGATATACAGATAGTCCACTCGGAAATCATGACCCCAAGCAGAGAAACAGTGTGCCTCATCAATAACAAACCGCACTACATTGCGACTCAATAGCAGTCTTTCAATAGTCTTACTACGCAGCATCTCTGGAGCGATGTAGAGCAGATTCGCCATACCGTCTGCTACCTGTTGAATGGCTGTGGCTCGTTCAATGGGGTCAAGCAGTCCATTAATGGTAACTGCCTCACTGATACCCCGTGCAACCAAGTTATCAACTTGGTCTTTCATGAGTGACTGTAGTGGCGAAATGACTACAGTCAGCCCATGTGTATTTCGTCCTGCCATCAAAGCTGGCAGCTGGAATGTGAGACTCTTACCACCACCCGTTGGGAATATTGTCAGCAAAGACTCTCCTCGAATGGCAGATTCAACGGCTTGCTGTTGCATAGGAACGCCGTCAAAAATACGGAACTCATCATAACCAAAAAATTCTTTTAGTCCACTGTGTGCATCTAAACGACTATGGCAATAATCACAATCTCCGCATGACGTATTGCATAGCAGTTTCATCACATTCACAACCTGAGGGTAATTTCGTGTCACCCATGCAGGAGTAATAGAAAAAATGTCATCAGCTCCAATCACAGCCAAGCAATAGGCCAGTTCTATTGGATATTGTCTGACCAACGTGTCAAAATCTGCATGGCTACAAATCTTACCCTCAAATTCCCTTAATATCAATTGGCTCCAATCAGGTTGACTGTTTAGGATTCTACCCAACCAAGATTGTTGATGGGATGATGTATAGTTTATATATTTGAAGAACCCTCCAAACTGTTCTGTGTCATGAAGTAGTTGATAGTAGATTTCCTGTTTGTCAGGCGACAATAGATTCCATGCTGCAATTTCATCATTCAATAAATCACGAGCCTTTATCGAGTCATTGACAGGATTGTTCAACTCATCTACCTGCAACTTGTCATCCTTCACCAAATGGTGGTAAGGGCGTTGGGGGAAGAGCAAAGGCGAAAGGAATAACGTGTCTACAATCGTAGTATTACCTCTCAAAGCTGTGTATTTCAAATCATGATTGATGATGTTATGTCCGCAAACAGTGTCGCACCTTGACACAAAGGCATCGAAGTCAGCCTTGGAATGAGAGTGCAAAACGGCACCATCTTCCCTGATTGCTCCGTAATCCGCTACCTTCTTCGTCTGCGGATTAACCTCCGTATCAATGAAAACTATCATGTCTTTTCTTAATTGTTTTTACTTCTTTTCTTCAGAATTTTCCACTAGCCGTTAAAGTCATCACCAATGCGTTCTAATACTCCTTGTTCTTTCAATTCCGAAATATCACGCCAAATAGTTTTTGTTGATCTTTTGTAAATCTGTCATATATCTTTTATAGTTTTTTCTTTCATAAAGTGTTGTCTCTATGTCTTCTGTTGACGTGTAGATATATCTTATACTTTCCAATTTGCAAAGTTAGTAAAATTATCTGAAACTTCAAAAGAAATGCCCAATTTTTTTGTTTGGAGACCCTCTATATTTCTTGTATCAAAGCTCTAAGGACTAAAAGCAAAAGAAAGGAAAAGTCAGTATACGGCGTACGGCTTTCCTTGATACGGCGTATCAAGGAGCTCGAAACGCCGTATCAAGGGGCACGAAACGGCGTTTCGCTTTTTCCTCTGTTTCCGCTAAAAAATGTGGCATGAGGCAAACATATAACAACGGCTTTATCGGAAAAGATGTTCAACGACAACTTATGGGTAGGGCTTATAACTTTTTAGCTAAATTATCTTGGAAAATTCTCATAAATAATTTTAAATTTGAGGTCTTTGTGTTAAGTTTTTTAACAATAGGGGCGAATAGTTGTCATCGTTGTTCTTGCGATATGTACTTTTGTGGCGGTTCTCAAAAGTTGTATGTCTGTCGAGTATAATAAATATATAATAATAAATAAAAACAGCCCCCTTATAAAGGGGCTGTATAGAAATTTAATTTAATTAATTTAATTTAAATTATGGTAAAGCGTTCTTTGAAATACTGATACAATTTGCCCTTTAACTCTTCAGCGCCTCGACGTCGCGTTTGACGTTGGAGCGTATCTTGGTGAGGTAGGCTTTCATGCCTGCAGCGTCTTTGTTGTCGATGATGGCTAGGAGGTCTTTGAGCTCCTTGCGTATCTGATCGACCTGGTCGTGGGTA